>Ga0265342_10000040_pt1 | contig 139906 bp, 42 predicted proteins | sample 4CB327metaG_FD_203125 | JGI IMG/M metagenome (GOLD analysis project Ga0265342, IMG submission 203125) | Rhizosphere microbial communities from Carex aquatilis grown in University of Washington, Seatle, WA, United States - 4-CB3-27 metaG | ecosystem: Host-associated > Plants > Roots >...
TGCCTCAATTGCTAAATTGGCTGAAGAGACTGCCTCTTGCCAGTGTCGCGTCAGTTCCTGAACAAGATAAATCGTCTCAAGCTGCTAAATACTTAACTGCTTCCCCAAAAACTGACACTGAAGCCACCGAAACCAGGGAAGTCAAGGGTTTCTTCGATGAACAAGTGCCGAAAGATTATTTTATGGTTTCCGATCTACATGGTGATTTAGTTGGTTTTCGAAAGGAGCTGTATCATCGCGGTTTAATTGATAAGGAAAATAATTGGAAAGGCAATGACACAGTTGTTGTAATTGGTGGAGATCTTTTTGACAGAGGTAAGAATTTTATTGAGGTTTACGAGTTTGTTGAAAAACTTGAACAACAAGGCGCAAAGGTAATCTTATTGTTTGGTAATCACGAACAGCTGTTTATTCAGTTTATGATGGGAAATAACAAGGAAATGAAATGGTGGTTAAATGATAATAAAGAAGCGAGTGAATATTTTAATTTAAGTTTTACTGAGTCTGAAAAGAAAATAATAGATGGCAATACGGACGAACAGAAACTGGCAATTATAGCGGATAGATTAAGAAAAATGCCAAAACTGATCGCTTTGAAGGATATGATTATAGAAAAAGTACAAAATAATAAAATCATTGCAGCGTATGAGTTGGGTGGTGCATTGATAGTCCATTCCGGAGTGCTGCCGAATCTGATCGGAGAAAATAACGCAAAGGAGTTGGCGGAACAGTTTAATAAATTACTGAAAGATGCTGTTGATAATAATGATTATTCAAATCCAATCTTTGCCAAAAGCCGGGATGAAGGAGGCATTGGTGACCCAGGTATATTTTGGACTAATTATCATAAACAGTTGCTTCCAGCGGAAGAAAATATAAGGGTAAAACAAATAGTGGGGCATTCGGTCGGACAAGAAGACGGGATTAAAATATCTCCCCAAAAGAAAATTATTGATATCGATGTGTGCCGCTATGAAAAAGCTGGGGGTATCGGAGGCAGAAACGGGTACGCATTTGTCGGAAAGGGTTCCAGAGATTTGCAGCTTGTTGATTTTGTCAAGCCGGTGGGAAATAGGGGACGTAGTAAACTAATTAACTTAACAGGTGCACCTAAAACTACGCTTTCTTCAATATTGGAAGGGGAAGCATTGGCAGAGTTGTCGCAAGCCGTGGCGGAGTGGGTTAAACAACCCACAGTTACGAGTGATACTCTTGCTGAACTCATGAGGAATCCTTCACTGGTTTTGAACCTTTCCAATGACGGCGCTATAAGCGGGATCGTGCAAGCCATGCTGGGGCAGGTTGTCACTGATGCTGATAAGGAAGGAGTATTACAAAGAGTTGTGCGCATCTTTGAGACGCAACTTAAAGAGAAAGTAAATGAAATGGAGAAAGGAACACAAAAATTACCAGAAGAACTTTCAGGATTAACGCCTCAACAGATACAGGAAATATTTTTTGAAGGCGAAGCATATAAATATACGAAGTTTGATAAAGAGTTTGTTAACTGTTCTCCCGGCCTTCAGGGGTTATACTTCGGGACAAAAGAAGCATCAGCTAAAGATAAACAGGTAGTTGCTTATAATTTTGAACAGGGATGGCTGTTTACTCATATCCTTAACCGTTTAAATATTCCTCAAGGAGCTTTACGTGACAGGATAGTTGCGATACAAAATAGTTCTTCCGAGAGCAGATACGTGCTCTTTATGGATTTAATGGAAAAACTTCAGCCATACATTTACCCGATGTTACTGACAGACAAGCATTTTATCCTTGCCAATCTCAAATCTGCCGCAGCCACTTTCGTAAACAAGGTTAACGGAGTAGTGAAAATTTTTGCTTCAAGCATAGGCTGGTTTGAACAGCAGGAATGGGGAAGGGATACGTTTATTTCGCTTCCCGGTCTTTTGCTTGCAACCGGCCGGTTTGAAGATGCAAAAAATAACATCAGGAAATTTGCCCGCTACGCGAATGAGAAGAACGGGATGATACCCAACGTAATTTACAATGCCAACTATACTGAGTATAACACTGTTGACGGTTCAATGTGGTTTATTCAGGCAATCATGCAGTATGTGGAATATACGGGTGACTGGGAATTTGCAAAAGAGATGCTGCCCACGATACGTAACATTATAACCGGCTACCAGAACGGTACTGAATATAAGCGTGCTAAGCGCGGGATTACCGAGACTTACAGAATTTATATGGATAAAGAAGACGGATTGATAGTAAGTCCTGCTCAGGCTACGTGGATGGATGCTGACGTGGAAGGGACAGGGGCTCCTATTACGCCTCGCAACGGGAAAGCAGTGGAAATTAACGCGCTGTGGTATGCGAATCTCCAATTTATGGGAGAATTGGAAAGACGGCTGGGCAACAGAACTGATTCTGACAAATATATAGATTTGGCGAAAAGAGTAAAAATATCCTTTAATGAAAAGTTCTGGAATCCGGAATATGCAAATAACCATGATGTAACTCCCTTGTTTGATGTTATAGAGGGAGACCCCCATAAAGACGCGATACGCCCTAATATGCTCATTGCAGTTAGTAAGGGTGGTGATCTACTAAGCCCTGAAAGGCAAAAAGCCGTTTTTGATATAGCGACAAGAGAACTTCTTACCCCGTATGGATTACGCACTCTTTCCCCGAGAGACCCAAAATATAAACCGCATTTCAATACGAATGATCCTGCAATATTGAGAGATCAGGCTTATCACCAAGGGACCGTATGGCCATGGTTGATGGGCCCTTATCTAGATGCTTTAGTGCGTATACGCCGTGATGAAGGAACTGAAAGCAGTAAGATTCAAGCCGAAATTCAGGGGATTTTAACCCCTCTTCTTGAGTTTTTAATGGCAAATCCGGATCGTTCTCTCCCTGAAGTTTTTGACGGAAGCCCGCGGGATGTCGGCAATGGTAAGGGTTCAGTACAACAGCCCGGCGCAAGCCGTTCTCAGGCATGGAGCGTGGGGGAAGTTTTGCGTGTCCTTGTTGAATACGGGATACTGGATACCGGTGTGCATGTTCCGAATTTAGAGCCTGTAGTTGCTGAGGAATCGTTTGTAAATATTCCTGGCTTGGTAAGTGTTCCTGCCTTAATATATAATCCCGAGGAGTTATTAAAGAATAAGCCTGGTTTATATAAGGCCTATGCACTGGGACTTGGGCCTATCGGTGAAGAAGGCTTGTTCCGTTTAACGCTCGGGTTTGCGATACAGAATCTGTTATCAAGTAACGTGCTCGGCATAGGAACTGCAGTCATAGCAAGCATAGGGCTGTTTTCAGCGGCGCATGTTATAGCGAAATGGCTTGCGGACAGGAAGAAAGCTGATGATCAGCGGGCGTATAAAGGTTTATGGGATGGTTTCTTCAATGCATTCAGTAAAGAGTTTGTTCATTATAGCGTACCTTCCTTAGTATTTACCGCAGTTTTCCTTCTTGTATTAGGTATTTTCCCCGTTCATTCCCTTGCAGTATACGCTGCATTCGCAGCGAGCACCCTGTCCCAAAGTGTATGGAATGCTGTATATCTCCACAAAATATCTCTCGGTCAGGTAAAGAAGGAAATTGTATATGTCTCTCCTGAAGTAGCGCCTTTCAATCAACGCGGAGGAATTGCGGATGTCGCGGGAGATTTACCCAGCTCTCTGGCAGGCCTGGGTAACAATGTTTCAGTTATTACGGTCAAATATAAATATAACAGCATAAAAGATAAGAACGAAGGGAAACCCATTGATTATAACAATCTTAAAGATGCCAATGGGAACCAGATAGTAGTTGAGGACGTTTTGGATAGTAGAGGACAAAAACTTTTCATAAATGTAAATATTCTTGGCAGGGATGAGTTAATAGGAGTAAGCAAGGCGAAAGTTGACGGTGTAACCGTGTATTTATTGGAAAATGACGCTCATGGAGATTTCGTCTACGGCGGTGGATATGGCTTGGGAACTACAGTCTTTTTATCACGCGGGACTTTGGAACTCCTAAAGGCTTTAGGCAGTGAAAGAATGGGTCCGAAACAGCGCATTAAAAAACCTGACATTATTAATGTCAATGGCACTATTCCTGGCCTGATAGCGCCTTATGTTAAGATTGAAAAGGACCCCTTCTTCAGCCAAACAAAAGTTATTTCAACGATACATATCGTAGACCAAGCTGCCGAAATGATTTATCCTGCTGAATGGTTCTGGCAAACCGGATTGTCTCCTGAGCATATTTTTGGGTTCTTGCACCAGGGAAATCTTAACATTATGAAGTCAATAATTTACCATTCGGATGAGGTTAATACAGTCAGTCAAAAATATGCTCAAGAGATTCAGACAAGAGAGTTTGGATATGGTCTTGAAGAAATCTTTGCGCAGAAAGCCAGGGAAGGGCATCTCCACGGAATTATGAATGGTGTAGATGCAATGAGATGGAAGCAACTGGGTAAGAAAGCTGAAAACAAACGATTACTCCAGGAAAAGCTCGGATTGAATAGATCTGATGGGCCTATTTTGTCCGTGGTATCTATAATAAATGAACGAAAAGGAATGTCTCTAATTCTTTCTGAAATCCGCGGTTTGCTGAATGCTTATCCTGATATGCAATTTGTTCTTTTAGGTGGTGGTGAAGAAGAACAAACCCTGAGTGAATTTAAGAAACTGGAACAAGAATTCCCCAAGAGAGTAAGTGTTACGCCGCAATTCGTTTATGGAGATCTGCCCAATCTTATTTATGGTGGAAGCGATATTTTCTTGATGCCTTCTCTTTTTGAACCGGCTGGAATCGCACAATTAATTGCGATGTTAAATGGGACAATTCCTGTTGTCAGAGCCGTAGGGGGATTGGATGAGACTGTTGAACAGTTTAACCCTGTAACGAAAAAAGGCACAGGGTTCAAGTTTGCGGAGTTCAGCTCTCATGCGTTCCGCCAGGCTGTTGAATCAGCTCTTAAAGTCTATTATCAGGACAAATCTGCATGGCAAAAACTCGTTAAAAATGCAGAGAATTATGATTCAAGCTGGACAAAATCCGCGAAATCGTATGACGCGCTGTACAATAAGGCTTTAGATGTGAGGTTAAAGTCGTTTTTTGCGGTAAAAGATTGGTATTCCCGTCTTTTAAATTCTGTCAATATATTAATTGAAAAAATCCGCGGCCCACCCGTAAACGTAGTTTTTGTTTCGCCTGAAGTCGCACCATTTGGTAAGGTTGGCGGCCTGGGCGATGTGGCAGGTGAGTTACCGCCTGCATTGGCAAAAGTTACAGGACAAAGAAATAAAGTTACTATTGTGACTTTGAGAACCTCCGATGACGCGGTGCCTCCCGGCTATGTTTTGGAAGACGTAGGAAGAATTATTGTGCCTGTAGGGGCCATAAACTATGAAGCATCTGTTAAGAGATGTAAGTTTGAAGGAACGATTGTTTATTTTCTGGAGAATGATAACTTTGACCATACTCCGAGTTCTGATGGAGCTATTTTCCTGGCCCGGGGCACGTTTGAATTACTTAAATATTTAAAAATATCTCCGGATGTCATTCATTGCAACGATTGGCATGGAGGTTTGGTTCCCACCTATCTAAAGGCATTCTATCAAGACACTGATGTTCAAGCCCAGAACGATCCGAATCGTTTATTTGCTAATACCAAAACTGTATTTACTATTCATAACATGGGAATCCAAGAGGGGCTTCCTGCCAACGGGGGAGATTTCCGCAAACTTAATTTAGCTGGCAAATATTGGGGGGGTATTGAGTGGCGCGGCTTTTTGAATTTCATGAAGGCGGGATTATTTCACGCTGATAAAATTACCGTAGTAAGCGAGCGCTATGCGCACGAGATTCAGACCCCTGGGTTCGGCCGCGGCCTGGAGAGTGAGATTCAGCGCAGGTCAGGCGACATCATACCTATTCCCAACGGGCTCAAGGACTCCTGGAAACCCAGACAGAAAAAATCGAAAAGCAAGGTAGCTTTACAGCTTGAACTCGGGCTTGAGGTCAACCCGAACAAACCCATTATTTCGGTTATTTCAAGGCTTAACAGGGACCAGAAAGGTATAGATCTTATTGCAGATAAAATAAGAGAAGTATTGGACCAGAATGCCGACGTGCAGTTCGTTTTGCTTGGGACGGGCGATGAAGACCTTCAAAACGATCTAAGCCAGCTTAACGTGCAGTATCCGGGTAGAGTGAGCGCGAACATTATATTTAATAGGCCTACTGGTGTCACAATAAAAGGTGAGTCTATAATGCTCGATGAACTCATATATGAAGGCGCTGATTTTCTTCTGATGCCATCCCGGTATGAGCCGGGCTCCATGAGTTTCCTTAAGGCCTTGCGCAAAGGCACTGTGCCGTTGGTCAGCGACACCGGTTCTCTTGCCTCAATCCAGGAATTCGATCCTGTTACTGGAGAGGGAAACGGGTTTAAGTTCCAGGAAGTCAATTCTCAGCGGATGTTCGATACCATTCAGCTGGCTCTCAGGACGTACCACGACCGTCCTCAGTGGGAAAAATTATTAAAAAATATAAAGCGCACGAATATTTCATGGAAAAATTCAGCTAAAGCCTACTCGGATTTATACCTGAGCCTGAAAAATCCTAAAACTCCCTCATCTCCCGCAACAACTGACAGGGCCAGGATTTTAGGAAAGCTTATTGGATTGATCATAAGCCTTGTTACGGGAAAACCTGTAAGCTGGGAAAATGTTGAGCCTGTCAAGATATTCCCCATTGCCATGATAGACCAGCTTTTATTTGCACCGATATTTGAAGAGAGTACGCTTTCAGAGTTGTTGGCATTGAAGATGACGGGCAATGTTAAATTTCAAGAGAAACTCGCTCAATTTGTCGCTGAACACAAGTATACTGAAGACGACTCCGCGCGTTTGAGCGTGGCGATAGAACAAATGCTTGATAGAGCGTCAAAAGCAAGGATACAATGGCTTGCCCTGTGGTGGGGGCATTTGAAGTACAACCTCTCATCCGCGGGAAGAAAGCTCCCGATGACGCTGGGTACACGCGGTTCGACCGTGGGCGTTGCCCAATCCCCGGTTTTAAATGACGTTGTCATCAGAGAAGCAAGCTTGCTGTATACGACCGAGACGCATGAAGGCGAAACGTACGTTCAGCATCTTGAGTACGAATTCGGCCTGATAGCGGAATTTTTGGCCAATGCCGCGCAGAGGTCTTCGTGGACGGTGTTCGGCAGCGCGCGGACCGGAGACGGCCTTTTCTTAAACAGCCTGGCGGAAGCGATTGTTGAATTGTACGAAGGTTCACGGCTCAGTGAACTGCCTTCAATGAGGACCGGTGCCGGGCCCGGCGTCATGCTGGGGGCGCTCTATTACTACAGCAGGGCCATCGCAAGGGTGTCCCGGAATGCGGATTTCCCTCAAGACGAGCTTCTGCAGGGAGTAAAGATCAAGCTTCCCTGGGAAGACAAGGTGAACAGGTTCGTTGGAACTTACCGGGAGGTTGACAATTTTATTCCCAGGAAACGCGGGCTTACTGAAAATTCCCGCGGGCTGGGAGTCGCGGTCGGCGGCTTGGGGACGGTAGAGGAATTCTTTGAAGTTATTTTCAAGGGAGAGCCGGTACTCTTTTCACAATTCTGGGAACCGTTCGTAAAAGCGCTGGCCGAGATCGGGTTCCTTACAACGATGCCATCGGAAGGCAAAGCGTACGACCATTATCGATCAGCCAATGGCACTGACCTGATAGTCGTGAAGCAGGACGATAAAGCCTCAGTGAAGGCCGCCGTGCAGCTTCAGGAACAGATCAGAATAGAAAAGAATATATCGGTTAAAACCACGACGCTTGAACAGGTCGGAGTGCAGATGAAAGAGCTGGCGCTGGCGATGAAAGAGCTCGCCGGCTGGAAGCCCGCTGTCACTTTTGTCGGAGCGCAAGGCATGGCGCCTCACGATGTGCAAAATATGGCGAAGGTTATCAGAGGCCTCCTTGCAAAGGGCACTACCGTGCGGATAGCGAACGAGGAACTTCTTTTGGCTGTACGCGGCTCGCTCACACTCGAAGAATATAATAAGCTCCAGGCTGTGCTGCTGGGAAAACCGGATACTTCCAAGCACCTTCCCCCCAACACTATCATCGTTGATAACGCTACGAACCACCAGCTGTTGTTATATGAAAATTCAACAAGTTTTGTGTTTCTTCCGGGCAACGAAGAAACAATAAAGCTTTGGTCGGCGATTCTAGTGCTCATGCAGACCGGCAAAACTCCCGTCAGGCCCGTGGTTGCGCTTAATGCCGGGGTCTGGAAGTGGGATAAGATAACCTCAATGATGGAACAAGTATTTTACACGGACAGGATAGGCAAGAACCTGATACCCACGATAGCCCCGCAGGATGTGCACCGCAGTCTGATAGCTCATAACGCCGGTGAACTCACTAACCTGCTTGACTCAGGCATGGACGAGGCAAAGATGAGCCTTGTTTCTTATATATACAGGAACGCTCCTGAGCTTTCCGAAAAGATCGGTATGGCGCAATTCGTTTCAATGCTGCGCAACGCCGACGTTAGTATCAAAAAAGGCGGATCTGTGGAGCTTGTCCTTCCCCAGAAGGGTTTAACGGCTATTACGCTGCCCCGGTACGTGGCTGAAGGATTGCGAGCCGGCCTAAGAAGCGACGGGAAGTTGCTGCTCTTGGACAAGGGCGCCATAAACGACTTGCAACTTGCCGTTACGCTGGCCTATTTAAGGTCGGCTTATGGAGTCTCTTTTGAACTTGAAGACAAGAAGGTCAGGCGATATTCCGCTCCTGAGCTAATTCGTCGCGCGGAGTCTCTGACCGCGGCGGGCATAGGGGTAGACGCCGAAACTATGTTGCAGGAGCCGTTCTACGCTGAAGCCAGAGCCGCAAAGATAACTACGCCGCAATACGCTCGCGCGCGAGAAGAGCTGTCCTCAGCCGGTATAACCGACAGCACGAACCAGGAAAGTATATTGCGGAACCTTGAATCGTACGGGGCTGTTTCTCAGACAGGCACGATACTGAGAGTCATCACGGCGATAGCGAACTCTGAAAAGGCATCGATAGCCGCCCCTCTGCGCCGTGGAGCCGTACAAGCGGCCCTGCTTAAAGACAGAGAATACTTTGCAAAAAATAATCTCGCCTTGCCCGGGCTTTTTGAAGGAAAAAACATCGGCGCCTTGCTCAGAATATTCGGCAAAAAACAGCCGGCTCTAAGTTTCGAGACGGTAGCCCTGTTTGAACACTTTATAACGGTTCCCGGAATAGAAAATACCCTAAGTTATGCGGCGACTGAATTGGAATTGGAACACAAGAGCGAGTTGGCCGGCAGGATCGCCGAGCTAAAAAAGGCGAGAGAACTTGAAGACGCAGGGTTTGAGATAGTCTGTTTCAATCTAGAGGTCGGCCAACCGGCAGAGATCGAGATAGATATTGTTGTCAAGAAAAATACGGGCCTCGGTTACGAGTTCTCTTTTGTTGAATGCAAGCATATAGGAAACAGCACTAATGTCACTCCCAGTAACATCATAAGGCGTTATGGTTACGACAGAAAATATCAGAAAATAGCGCAATTGCTCGCCATCCTGAAAAACGAAGCCCCGAAAAAAGCACAGGATGCCGCTACCCGTGAACTTTTCAGCAAGGTTTTGGGAGAAGAGGGGCTCGCGGAACTTAGTTCGGGGACAGTCGGCATGATCTTCAGCCTGACCGTAGAGGGCCTTTTTAAAAATGCCACCCCGGAGAAGGTACAGGAATATATTGACGATATCCGTAAGCATCCCGGAGACGTGAACATTTATAAAAAGATCTATGACAAGAGCCCCGACCTGTTCTCCTGGCTTGTGTCCGTTCTGCCTTTTGAAGCGTCGGAACCGATGCGCGAGTGGGCCATTGCAGGCGCACATTTCACTAAGTCCCAGTATCTCGAGAACCTGAGCAACAGGCCGGAAGCCGGGAATTTTTCCCAGTCCATATTTATCAGCCCGGTTTACGACGCTTTTGGGCTCGCTCAACACTACAGCTACGGCAATCAAGAGCTTCAGAAAATGACCGCTTTATTGGAGCCTGTTGCGGATGTTCGTCAGGCGGATGAAGCTGTTGCCGTTAATTTTAACCAGCCGGCTTTAGCCCCCGCCACGCTTCCCTCAAGCCGGTCGTTCGGCTGGCTGTTTGGCAGGAACGAGGTGACGGACGCCATCGATGAGTTAGTTCTTGCCCCTATTCTTGAGATATTAAAGTTCTCGAAACTACTCGGGGTTTATGTATCGGATAAGAGCCCTGAAAAGAGCCTTTTCAAGCACGAGGTACGCGCTTTTGCCTTAAAGCACGGATACGCGACCGAAGGCGAAGAGTTCAACCTGTTCTACGAGGGGATAGAAGGGGTGATGGCAGCAGCGGAGCACAAGAGAATTAAGACCTGGGCCCTATACCTGGGCCACCTCGCGTACAACCGCGCGCCCGCGGTGACGAAAGAAGGCAAAAAGCTCCCGATGACGGTGGGGGCAGGCAGCATTCGTGGTTTGGAGAGAGTAGATGACAAACCCCTGCTTGAACCCACCGATACCAATCCCTGGGAAAAAGACTTCGTGCTTAACGCGGGCGCCGTGAAAATAGACGGCACGTATTATTTGGTTTACCGCGCTCACGGAACGTGGGAAGGCCACGAAAAAGTCAATACCCTTGGTTTTGCGACGAGTCCGGACGGGATCCATTTTGACCGTCACGGCCTCCAATACCCCATGTTCTTCCCGGAAACGCCTTACGAAGGCACAGCGGCAAACGGAGATACGCGCTATGGTTTTGGCGTGGAAGACCCGCGCTTGATGCTTATAGGCGATTATGTCTATATGACGTACACGGCCTACGACGGCAAGCTTATCCAGCTCGGGGTCGCCCGTATCAGCAAGGAAGATTTTATCAGAGGCGATTTTTATAGCCACGGTAAGACTAAGATCAATATCAGCGACGTTCACGCGAACGGCCAAAACGGGAACGGCCGCGTAAAAAGTAATTGGGAACGCCTCGGGCCGGTTCTCCCCGGGGTATACAGCAGGAATGCCACTCTGCTCGATAACGGTGATAAAGGCTTAACCCTTTACTATCGGCCTGGAGCTTATCAGGGTGGAGAAAAGCTTGGCGAAGATCCCGCGGGCAGTGACATCTACGCCATGCGCTTTACGGACATTGCGCATTTCCTGAGTTTCATCGCAAAAATGAAAATTGACCACACCTATAAGGACCCGAAAAAAGCGTGGAACGTGGCGTACGGGCGTGAGAGCGTTCCTCTTGGCACCGGTGAAACCGTCAAGGCGCAGTTGATAATGGCCCCGAGAGAAAATGGGTGGGATAATTTAAAGATCGGCGAAGGAGCCCCGCCTCTGCGGACCGAGATAGGATGGCTGCATATCTACCACGGTGTGGAGCTTGTCAAGGGCAGTCAGGATGCCGGGCCTTTGGATTATCAGCCGGGTGAGATCGAAGAAAATTTCTTTGCGCAGGAGTACAAAAAAGGCGAACACCAGGAGATCGACGAGCTTCTTATTAAGTACGGGGCTGATCTGGATAAGCCTGCTTCAATGACGTACTCGATACTTGCCGCGGCTTTTAATGAATATATAAGAGCGTCTAATGACGGGAAAAGGATAGAGAACAAACGGCGGCTGGCCGCGTTCTACCCGCGCGCTCTGGGAAAGAAAGTCTATTCTATCGGCGTGTACATCACAAGCCCCGAAGACCCCACGAAAGTAATCTATCGTTCTGAAAAGCCCGTGCTGCGGCCGGAACTGGAATGGGAATTAAAGGGCTGGGTCGGCAACGTTGTGTTCACGGACGGGGCGTTCCCGGTTCGCGGCAATTCTTCCGACGGCAATCCTCTGAAACTGGATGACGAAGTGCTTGTCCCGTACGGAGCGGCCGATCACGCGATCGGCGTTACGAGGGCGAGGATCAGGGACCTGGTTCCGCCGGAAGACGTCCTGCGCATCCAGGCGGAAATGCAAAAACCTGATGTTGAGAAAGCGGAAACAGCCGCGCTGCGCGTGTTAAGATATAACGCGAAACTTGGCAGAGACGCGGATGCGGATACAGCCGAGTATGACGGGTTGCCCAGAACCGCCGGCTGGGGTTATCCCGAACCGTACACCCGGGACCTCATGATCTCGTCATTGGGTATTCTGGCGAGCGGCGACAAGCAACTGATCAAGGTTTTGCGCCGAGTGCTTGAAACAGCGGCAAAGAGCCAGAGCAGCCTCGGACAGATACCCTCAATGATATATGATCCGGCAAACAAGGGCGCGAGTGACACTACGCCGTTGTTCATAATGGCCGTTAAAGCTTACCGCGCGTTCACCGGGGAAGATAAATTCCTTGAAGACGCGGTTGAAAAAGCAATGAAATGGATGGCATATCAAAGCCCCCGCGAAGACGGGTTGATCGCGCAATTGCCTACCAGCGATTGGCGGGACGAGCATTGGGTAATGAAATTCGGTCTTTTCGTGAATATGCTCAATTACATCGACATGCAAAATATCGCAGGGGACTCGCAAGTCAAAGAATTACACGAAAGGCTTAATAAGGTGTTCGGGATACAAGGCGAGCCGTACTATAAATTTGGAACGACCCGGCAGGGCGACGATGCTTTGCGGTTCGATCTTCTGGGCAATTCTCTCGCGATCTTGTCAGGAGTCGCGTCAAAAGAAAAAGCGAAAGAGATGATCAAATGGATAGAAAGTAATTGTGAACGTATGCATAAGTCCGGGGATCTATCCGGGAACACAGGGCTCGCGCCTAACTTCTTTCCTTTTATCAAGCCGGGAGACGCGGATTGGATGCAGGATCCCTATGAAGAATTTAACAAGCCGGGCACGTATCACAACGGAGGCATATGGCCTTTTATAAGCGCTTTTTACATAGCGGCCCTGGTGTCCGCGGGAGAACAGGAACTTGCTGAAAAAAAGCTGGCGGAACTGACTGAGCTGGTAAAGCGTTCAAGAGAAAAAGACGGCGGCATAGGATATGGATTTAATGAATATTACAAGGCGCAGGACGGTAAACCAAGCGGACAGGACTGGCAGACCTGGTCTACCGCGATGTATGTGTACGCGGCGGAATGCGTAAAGCAAAAGAAAGCCCTCTTCTTTGAAGCCGAAAAAGCGCAAGCCGGCCCGGAAACTCAGGCCAAATTGCCTGAAGACGTGAAAAAAGAAAGCGTTGATAAGAGTTCATATTATCTTATGGTTTCCGCTTTCGGTATCTTGGCGAGCGGCGATGAGAGTTCGATAAAAGAACTGCGCGGCGCGCTGGAGGCCGCGGCAGGAAAGCAGAGCAGGCTCGGGCAGATCCCCCTGCTTGATGGATCGGAAGCGCTCGGGGTAAGTGAAACTACGCCGCTATTTTTAATGGCAGTGGGAGCTTACCGGCAGGCGACCGGAGAGAAGGATTTCCTCAAAGGCGCCGTAGAGAAAGCAACGGAATGGATGTCGTACCAGAGCCCTAACGAAACCGGGCTCGCGGCGGAACTTCCGGCAAGCAGTTTCAATGAAAAAAATAAGGTCACCGGCTTGGGGCTTTTAGTAAATGCTCTGCAGTATAGTTATTTAAAAATATTGGGTAAATCAGCCGAGGCCGCGCGGTTAAAGCAGATCTTTGACAAGGGATTCTTTGACATGGAAGGGAAGCCCTACTACAAGTTCTGGGTATACAAGCGCGCTCGCGCCAATTCGGATCATCTGGATCTTTTTGGCAATTCCATCGCGATCCTTTCCGGGATAACCTCAAAGGAGAGAGCCGAAAAAATTATTGACTATATAGAGCATAACGGTAATTACCAGTATGAAGATAATGAGAAAAGAATATATATAGACGCTTTTTACATAGCGGCTCTGGTGTCTGCCGGTAAACAGGAGCTTGCGGAAGCGAAGCTGGCTGAGCTGAAACGGCTTGTAGGGTCCAAAGGCATTCGCGAAGCCGAGTCGCGGTGGGGCTGGGGCAGAGTGTCCGCATCCATGTATTTATACGCGCAAGCGTGCGTAGAGCAGAAAAAACCTTTATTTTTCGAGACGCTGTCCGACCAACCGGCGCAAGCCGTGGCTAAAAAGGAGGTTTTGGATCCGGCTCGTGAATATCTTAAGGAATTTATCGGTCGGGGAGGCAAGGCCAATCTTGTTTTCATACTTGGCGGAACAAATGTGAGAGTGGGCTTAAATACGGATAAAGGCCCCGTCCTTTTCCATTCAGAACCCTGGAAAGCAATGGGGGATGCGCAGAGCGAACGGGTAGGGATATTTGAATCTTATGAGAAGGCAACAAGACGTTTGATGGAAGAGTTGGAATTAAAACCGGAGGATATCGGTGAAATTGGATTTTCCACTCCGGGGCCGGGTTATTATGATGAAGGGCTGGTGTGGTTAAACAATGTTCGCGCATTTGGCGAAAGTTACAATATCCGCGACGCGATCCAGGAAAAAGTCCGCGGCTGGTTCGGCAGGGAAATAACCGTCAATGTTAAACATGACGGCCTTGCGGCCGCCGAAGGGGAATATTACCTGCTGAAAACAGGGAAAACATCCCATGGAGTTTATAGCGCCGAACCCGTCATTGATGGAACCAAACGGAGAATTAATAATAATGTCGGGGAAATAGGGCATCATATTATTGCGGCAAGAGATCCTAACGGGCATATGCAATTCAGGTACGATCCTCCTGAAGACGGTTCTTCTCCGCAGCTAAAATCTAATGAATTATATGCTGCGGATTTGCTCGCGGGGCCCGGCGCCGCGCGAGGGTATGTAGAATCCGTTATTCGCAGTTTGGGTGAAGAAAAAGCTTCTTCCTATTTTGGAAAACCTGCGTCTATGCTTCACAATGCGGCTTCTATTGATCGGGCGGAGAGGAATGCGGATCTAATCCGTTATATTCAAGATAAGTGGGCGTCCAAAATGAAGGAAGGCGATGAACTGGCAATTTCCGCGATGAAGGAAGTTGCCGAAAACATTGGAAAAGCAGCGGGGCTTTTGTTGAGAGCATACCCTAAAGGGTATTTCATCGCGGATATACTGGGCACCGGAAACGGCGGCGGGTTTGTAAAATTAGATGACCCTAATGAACCGACAAAAATTGCCCTGGTCGGCGGTTTTGCCGAGAATTTCGCAAAAGGTATCCAAGATGATCTGTTCATAAAAATTATTCGTGAAGCGGCGGGATTATCGCTGGCAGATTCCGACAGAGTTTACAGAAGCCAGAATGATGCGAGCAGGGATAACTACGCTTTCCTGCCTTCCGCGCCTCCTTCCATAGTCTCTTCCGGCAACAGGAGTAAACTTGTACGCGTGCCTGAGACCGCGATTCCTTTAGTACCGCAAGTGGAAGCGTTGGCGGAGTTGAGTCGAGCGATGTCGATGTGGAGCGAACAAGCCCCGGATTCAGTTACCAGGCCCGCTCTTGCAAGGCTCATGATCGATCCCGCTCAGGTTTTGGCTCTCCCCATGGACGGCACGATAGGTGGGATCGTGAAAGCCATGCTCGGGCAAGTGTCTAGAGAGGCTGAGAGAAAAGGGGTATTAGAACAGGCCATAAGAATCCTTGAGGCGCAACTTAGAGAAAAGTGGAGCAAGTTCGTTATAACACAGCGTCTGCAATCCCAGCTTGGATCAGGAAAACCTGCTGAAATAGCCGGGTCGACTCATGATGAGGCCGGCATTTCTAATGAAGAAGCCAAAGAGATCCATAACCCTGCTAATTATCCTAATGATTCGGGGTTTAAATTTTATTCCAGGGCAGGGGGCGTGGGAGATGAAAATTTGGTTGTTCAGTGCGAGCCCGGTTTTGTTGGTTTTGTAGAAGGGTTCAATAAACTTAACACCATGGGCCAGGACGGGCAATGGGCCATTGCTTATCATACCTGGAACAATGACATTCTTAATTATCTGAATACCTTCCTTGGAGGCGACGAAGACAAAGGAAGCAAAGTTTTAAAGAATATGAAAGGATTAGATGGCATAAGGAAAGACATTAAACGGCTTAAGGAGGCGGCAGAGGCAACTAACGATCCCGCGGAGAGAAGGATTTTTAATTTTCAAGGTATAGCATTAGCAAACGATCTGATCCGGCAAAATAGCGGCGTCGGTCTATTATTAAAGCAATATCATCAAGCCAATCGGGAGCCCAGTCATGCAAAAATACTTTACTTCCTGGTTGAAGATGAAGTCCTGAAAAAACACGAGCTAAAAAACCCCACTTTTTATAACATTTCAAGTTTTACGACCCGCGTTAACGGCAAGGAGACCCAAGTCATCGCGGCACGGGTTGAAATGGCAACAAGCGAAAGGGCCTATACAATGTTTTTCCAGAAGACGGCGGCAGACGACGTATGGCAGCGTATACCCATGAGCCCTGTTTTTGAATTACAGGATCCCTTCCCGGCGTTTATAAACGGACAACTTTGTATCGGGGGAGTAAAACTGAAGTGGAGTAACTACGGAAAGAAGATTGAAAATTACGGCACCGTGCTTTACGGGATAGATGGAGAACTGCAAGACCAGAATGGGAAAGAGCAGAAAATAATATGGACAGGCCCCTGGGGGATGAAAGACGTCCGGTTCTTGACCTTGAAAGACGGCAGGATACTGGTATTTGTCCGTCCTCAGGGAGACATAGGAGGCAGGGGAAAGATCGGATGGCTCATAGTTAATAACCTCGGTGAATTAACTGAAGAAAACATCAAGAAGGCGACTATTTTAGACCTGTGCCCTGGAAAGGAGTGGGTAGGAGCTAATCAACTCCAGCTCCTAGAAGATGGAACCGTAGGCGTGCTGGGACATATAGCCCGTTATGGCGATGACAAAGCCAAAAATAACGGGTCTTCTCCTTATACAGTGCATGAAATTGAAATTAATGAAGCAAGAAATGAATTGATAAATAATAGTGCAATAAGCAGTCTTATCATTGAAAAAGCTTATGAAATAAGCAGTCTTATAATTCACAATAATGATCTTAAAATAAAGGCCCTTGGTGCGCTTAGCGAAAAGCCGCTTGCCGGTGCTTTAAACGAGATCGTTGATATGCCTGAACTCTATAAACTTGTTGACCTGGACAAGTTGCAATTAAATTCGAATATCAGAGCTTTATTAAACGGAATAATAGAACAACTTGCTTCCGGTGGAACACCCACATTGGATGATATTCGAACAGTTAATAGAGTCATTTTGTGCAAAATTTACCCACGCACTTTGGAGAAGAGCCAATACAGGTCTTACTATCCGATAGCATTTCATTTTAACCCTGATACAGGTGTGGCGGGCCCTCTGGAGATGCTTCTGGAACGGGTTCAGGTTGACAGTAAAGTTATGCCCAAACGTCCGGACCTGTGGAATGTTTTATTCACCGGCACATTGGAAGATAATAAAGATGGAACAGTTACTCTGTCCGGAGGTATCGGAGACGCTTATCCCTACCAGGCAGTAATAGACTATCCCCGTGTATGGGAAGGAAATAACAGCGCCAAATCACAGGTCGCCGCCCTCACCCTGCCCGAGAACCGCTGGTTCGGCTGGCTGTTCGGCAGGAACGCCGTGACCGACCTCATCGACCAGGTGTTTTTAGCCCCCGTACTGGAGCTGGGTGAATTTTCAAGACTGCTCGGCGTTTACGCGTCCGACAGGACCGAGGACAAGGCGGAGTTCAGAAAAGCCGTGCAGGAATTCGCCGGAAGGCACATCGGCCGAGAAGGCTTTGCCTACGGCACGGATGGGGCGGCATTCGACGCGTTTTACGCGGAGCTGAGCAACATAATGGAACGGGCCGCGGGTTCCAGGATACAGTGGTTCGCCCTGTATTGGGGCCACTTGCTCTACAACCGTACGGCTCAGGGCAGAGAGCACCCGATGACGCTCTCGTCGCAGGAACAGGGACGCGCCAGGCAGCTGGTCAGGGAATTATCGCTGATGATCGGCGAAGATTACAGGGGCGAAGTGCTGCGGGCCGTTCTGAATGCTGTTGTTGAAAGGGGAGCTGCTGAGATCGAGCAGCTGGCACGCAGGAACGGTGTAAGCCTCAGCTACGTGGTAAACGAGCGCACTGTGAAAGAGGTCCGGAGACTGCTGATAACCACCTATGGAAGGATCACGACCGAGCGGCTTGATGCGATCATTGACGGATTGGTAACTGAGCTTGAGAACCGCAAAGGATCGCTCGACGTGCCCAACAGGGAGCGGGTAATACAAAAGATAGACAGCGCTCTCTTCATTCTGAGGCTGCTCAGGAGCGGCCCCGCGAAAAAGACCACGAAGGAAGAACCGGGTATCAATCCGCCCGACAATACCCAGGACGGGTTCATAGGGAAATTCGACAACGTCGAGATAATTTCCTATGAAGCGAACCCTGTCAGCGGCGAGGTGTGGCTGGTAGTGAAGCTGGTGCACAAGTCAGGAGCTTCGGAGCAGGTGGAACTTCAGGGAATGAGGGCGCCTGCCTCCTACCTGGAAGACGATTTCAAGGACTACCTGGGTTCGACCGGCCTCTACGGCAAGGTCAAGCAGTTCATCGACGGCAATCCCGGAATAGACGATATAGTCATAGAGAACGTGGTGCTTAAGCCCGGCAGCAGGCTGCAGGTCTCGGACCTGGGCGGTATGGGGATAGGAAGAAATCCCCTCACCGGCAGGCCGCTGAGAGTTCTGGCCAAGAACTTATCCACCGACCGCGTGGCCAGGTTCCATGAACTCATGCACATCGCCTGCAGCCTGGGCGTGATAAGCGCGGACGAGATACTTTCGTACGTTACTGACAGCAACACCAGAAAATTGTTGTATGACGACAAGACGAGGGCGAATTCCCCCGAATACGTCAACGCGCATTACGCTCTGCGAGCTTTCCAGAGGCAGTACGCGCGGGTAGAAGACGAAAAACTCACCAGAAAGATCAAGCTTTTCAGGCTTTTCCAGAGAAAATACCCCGCCGCGGCGTTCGATAAATATTACAGGGACTACGTTAACGAGATAATAAGGTCCGCGATATCCGTTTCCGACGCCGGCTACGACTGGGCGGCCATTTTTTACGACCAGTTCAAAGACGCGGAACCCGGAGATATGACCAAGCGGGCTTTCCTCGACGCCCTGAAGGTCGTTCTCTTCAACAGCGATAAGAGCGTTCGCTACGGCGCCGCCTGGATACTCTCCAAGCCCGAGTTCCTCGGCTCCGTGCAGGGTGCGGAAGTGAACCACTGGCACGACAGGTCGGTCCTGAACGTGGTCCAATATTACGGCGACTCCTCGATCGTGAGGAATATGTACCAGACCGTGTACAATCCCCAGCAGAGGCGCCTGATAGCCGCGCAGGTTTTGAGCGTTATACTTTACGCGGAAACTCCCGAGCAGAAAGAAAGGGCCCTGAACCTCTTCGCGGATATGTTCAATATAGAGCACTCCGGGAGAACGGTAACTGACGCGGAGGTGTTCGGCGTCGTCGAGAGGATGGACCGGAGCCTTTACGACGAGCTGGTAAACCGCAAATACATCAGCGCGGATCCCGGCAAGAAACCGCGCAAGAAAAAGATATTATTCATAGCGACCGAGATGAACCCCTTTAACAAGACGGGTGGCGGCCTGCGCGACGTCATCGATGAGCTTCCCTCGGAGCTGGCGGCGCTCGACCAGGAAGTCACCGTGATAATGCCGCACTACCAGTTCATTGCCGAAAGCGAGGATACGGGTAAGGTCATAACCGTGCCGCTGATGGCGGGTTCCGGGAAGAATCGGCTCGCCAAACGCGTCTCGTTCAAGATCAAGACGGCAAAACGGCGCAACGTCACCGTCTATTTCCTCGAACACATACCCGAACCGGGCCAGGAAAAATATTATTTTACCGAGCCCTATCCGAAAGACGAGCAGAAATCGTTCGAAGAAGCGATATTCCTCTCGCGCGGGTCTTTCGAGCTGTGCAAGGCCCTCAACATTGAACCCGACATACTGCACGCCAACGACTGGCAGACCGGCCTGGTGCCGGCCTACCTCAAGAGCGTTTACCGCGCGGACCCTCTTTTCAAGAACACGAAAAGCGTTTACACCATTCACAACCTGGGCTACAGGGGAAATTACGACGAGAGCTGGTGGCCCGTCACGGGTATCGATTCGGATACCAAGAGTTTCTACGACTATAAATCGGAACAGGGCAGGGGGATGATCTCTCTCGCCAAAGCCGGCAAGGTAAAAGCCGATAAGATCACCGTGGTAAGCTCGGAATACAAAAAAGATACGCTCAGCGAAGAGCTGGGCTGGGATTTCCAGAAACTGCTCAGACAGCGGGACTCGGAAGGGGATTATGTCGGTATAAGGAACGGGATTAACCCCGATCTCTGGAACCCCCTCACCGACGGCAAGATAGAAAGCAATTACGATAAGTCTAATTTCGATCCCGAACGGTCAAATACGCCAAATTTCGGCACCGAACGGTCACCCAACAAGAAGAAGTTCCTTATAGAAGCGGGGCTCCTGGGCGAGAACGAGCCTTTCGACGAGAATACCGTCCTTATAGGCGGGCTCTCGAGAATAACCGGGCAAAAAGGCCTTGAGGCCCTGCTGGGCGGAGCGCGACCTGCACCCGGCATGGCTCCGGTCTACCCGGCCGACGGCGGCCCCCTGGCCAGGATACTCGAAGAATACCCGAACGCCAAATTCGTTTTCATGGGAGACGAAGGCGACGATACCGAATACGTGCAGGGCTTCCTGGCGGCCCTGGAAGCATTAGGCGGCAGCGGAAAAAAGTTCGAGGGAAGAGTGAAGAGGCTCAAATACAACGCCGGCCTTTCGCACCTGTATTACGCGGCCTGCGACCTCACGGTGATCCCTTCGGTCTACGAGCCATTCAACGTCGACCAGCTCAAGTGCCTGCGCTACGGCGCGATACCGGTGGTAAGGAATACGGGTGGTTTGAGAGAAATAATTCAGAGCTACGATCCCCAGACCGGCGCCGGTTACGGTTTCAAGTTCGATGATCTCACTCCGGAATCGGTGTACGGCGCGCTATCCAACGCCATGGCTACGGTGAGCGTTAAAGAGCGCAGGAACAGGCTTATCTTTAACGCGCTGTCGTGCGATTTTTCGTGGGCCGACCCGGCAAGGCAGTACAACGAACTTTACGAATCGCTGCTCGGCAACGAAACCCGCACGGTTCTCCAGTCGCTCGGGCACAATGTTTATGAGTTGCTGGCGGGCATTTACGGCGCGGAGATAGTGGGCGAGACTTCAGCCTCACTTTCAGCCCTGCTCATAGATGTTTTCAAGAGCGGCGCAAGGGAAAGGATGACCGAAGAAGAAACGCAGCAGCTCGACGAAGTTCAATCGGTCATACAGAGCGTCATAGGCTACGGCAGGAGCATCGAAGTAAGGGTAAGCGACAATCCGGAGCTGATAGGGAAAGCCGGCTGGTCTCTCGCGACGGTGGAATACAATGCCCCGGCGGGGAAATACATAATTTACGTGCAGAAAGAATTCCTTGAAAGCCTCAAGAACAAGTCGCCCCCCGAACGCGAAGAGCTCATAAGGTCCCTCGGTAAGCACCAGGTAGAAGGATACGAATATATCAAGGCCCACCCGGCCAGCTCCTATATGGATTTCCATAACCTTAATGCTCAGGAATATGAAAAGCTTTACAAATTCACGGAAGAGGTCGCAGAACGAGTACAGGGCGCCGACAGAACGGGAAGTTCCGCTTCTGTTCCCGCGAACCATTCCTCATTGAACGTGGCCGCTGAGGATTATACCGGTTCTGACGGGGTAAGGATCGTACTTGACGACAAGACCGCCTTCGCCATGATCAAACCCGACGGCATTAATATCGCCGGGACTATTATCAGAGAACTTGAGGAGAAAGGTTTTTCCGTGGTTGCTCAGATAAGAAAGAGCCTGCAGGATCGTGACCTTGACGAATTCTATGCCGAACACAGGAATAAGCCCTTTTTCAACGCGCTTAAAGAATATGTCGGCTCAGGGGAAGTCATCATATTGATACTCCGCTCGGATGAGCCCGGGGCCCAGGACCGGCTGAAAAAAGACGTTATCGGAGCTACGGACGGCACGCAGGCAGGGACTATCAGGTACAACAGGGTCAATAACGTGAGCCGTGGATCCATAAACATACAGGAAAATAAGATCCATTCCTCGGGCGCTTCAAAGGAAGGCGCTCCTCTAGGCAACGCAAGCGCGCTCAAGAACGCCGCCAGAGAGCTTTCGATAGTGTTGACAAAAGAAGAGAAAGAAACATACTTCGATCTTTCGACGGGAAGATTGAGGGCGAACACCGTCCCCGCCACGCTTGATTCGAGCAGGTGGTTTGGGAAATGGTTCGGCAGGAGAGCCTTTACCGATGCCGTCGACGAGTTGTTCGTCGCCCCGTTCGCGGAACTCGGCGATTTCTCGGCTTTACTCCGGCTCTTCATCGCCGACAGGGCCGAGTTCGAAAAGGGAGAGGCTATCAGGCAATTCTACGTGAAGCACGGCTACGCCGACGAAAGCGTGGACATAGTACAGTTGCTCAAAGACCCGCAATTCGTTCTTTTCTACCACGGCATGCTCAATATCGTAAACCAGGCATCGACGGCGAGATTCCGGAGGATCACGCTGATCCTCGAACATTTCCTTTACAACCTGGCCGCCAGTCTGTCTTCAGGAAGGATTCTCCCGATGACACTGCCGTCCCGCTCGGCGCTGCAGCGCGGCGGCGCGCTGGAAATGGAGATCGCCGGTTCACCGGTCTCCCCCGACCGTTTCATACAGGTGAGTACGGATAGAGCTGCGGTCCTTGTCCTTGAGGCCTTACGGCCTTCCGGCTGGCAGCAGATAGAGATCATAGAAACGAGGCCCGGCGAGGAGAACGAATTCCTTATGTCTTCGGGCGTGCTCCCGTTCGAGGTCAACAAAGTCCGCATCCGGGCCTTGTGGGCCGAGGGAGAAGGGGAATTCAAATTACAACACAGGCTTTCAGATAAGTCCATGAGCGGAGCCCGTTATGTATCGGGCGACACGCCCCTCAAGAACATCCTCTCCATACGCCGCTTCAGCAATATCCCCGAGGGCGGCTATCAGGAAAATCCCATCAATATTTTCGAAGTCTTCCTGCCCCAGATGGGCACGAGCGGATTCCGGACGGACATAGCGGACTTCACCGACCTGCAGATCTACGCGACCATGCGGGCCACCATCCAGTACTTGAAACAGAAAGGCGCCATCGGCGACGAGACTCTGCCGATACCGCTTGCGGGCGACCGCAGGCCCGTGACCAAACGCGTTTTGCGGGCGCTGGCCATGGCTATCGAAGACGAAGGGCTGAAATATGAATACCTCGGCAGGATACCGACGCCGGCGGTCACGCTCTACGGGCTGGATAAGTGGCTTATGAGCGTTATGGCTACGGTAAGCCATAACCCCATCGAACAGCAGGGCGCCAAGAGCAACCAGGGCGGACAATTCCGCGGCGAGCTCCTGCGCGCGGATATCCTTGTCATACAGAAAATAAGCAATGAGCTGATAGGAAAGCTCGTCAACGAGACCGTGAGCGCTTCCTCTTTCGACCGCCACGGCATGATCAGGACTGACGACGCAGTGCTGGGCCGCAAAGTCGAAAAGTACGCGGAGATATTCGGCGACCACACTGGAAATCCCGCCGGCGCGAAAATGTTCAGGAAGCGTTACGCCGACGGCTTTAGAGGGCGCGGAGAGACCCTGGTGCGGGAAAACGGGGTGCCGCTCAACATAGTTATGTGGCGTTATATGGCGGTCGCTTTCAATAACGACCTGGGGCCCGACATCCTGCGCGACGCTGGCGCCGACGTCACCGTAGTAGGGAACGACGACATCTTTATGCCGATAGATACGGAGGCTTTGACCGGCGATCACCTGCACATGTTCCTTCAGCTGCTTGAAAAAGAAAGGTCCAGGCAGGCAAAGCCCATCGACGCTCTCGTTACTTTCGACGGCGATTCGGACCGGCCGCTCCTCATCGCGGTGGAAGACAAGACCGCGGAACAGATCGCGCAAGACCGCGCCATCGCCCAGACGGAGTATGACGATAACCTCAAAGCCGGGATGTCACCGCTCGAAGCCGAGCACCTGAGATATGCCCGCCTTTCGCCCCTGAGCATCCGATTCATCCCAGGAGACTTCCTGGTCGCTATGACGGCGCACTATTTGAACGCGGACGTATTATCCATACCCGTCAGCGCCCATCCGGCCATAAGCCGCCTGGCGCGGAAGTGGGGTATGCAGATGATCCGCACGAGGATAGGTTCCCCCGAGGTGGTTGAGGGAGCGCTTAAACTGCAGCAGAAATATGAAGGGCAGCATACAGGCAAACGCGCCGCGACCGTGGGCGGAGAACGCAACGGCGGCACGATGATAAGCGATATTTACGACGAAAAAGGCCTCAGGTTTGCGGGGCTTATGACCCGGGATTCGGTCCTGCCTATACTCGCGAACCTGCGCCTTGTCGCGAAGACAAAAGGCGAGACGCTCATGGGCCTCTACAGGGACTTTACGGAACGCATCATATCAGGCCTCATAGATTACGACGGCGACCCCAGGCAGGTCACCGCCGCGGTCTCGACCTACGCGAGGCCCTTCGGCTATTACAATACGATGACGTTCGATTACGACAACAATGTCATCAAATGGTCGGACGAAAACGGTAACGTCCAGGAGACACCCCTTGACGGCTGGAACAAGCATCTGACCCTCGGCGGCCAGGCCGAAAAAGCCGTCTTTAAGCCCACCGAGATAATCCTTTACGACAAGAGCGGCGGTGTGATAAAAACATTCGACCGCCTGGCGCCCAATGACCTCGGCTGGGTTAACGAGTATCTCAAATACAAAGCCCTGGTCGACGTGATGCAGGCGGATTTCGACGGGGACAACATCGTTCTCAAGAACGGTTTGGACCAGGTAATGAAAACCCTGCCCGCGTCTTCGGCGGAAGCCGCGTGGTATGTTGCCCTGAGCGGCAGGCTCAAAGAATTATTCCCGGACAGCGAAGGTTTCCAGCAGATCAGCGCCATCAACTTCATGGACGGCGTCCAGATCACGTTCCGGAACGGCGAGATCTGCCATCTAAGGCCTTCCGGCAACGCCGCCCAGATGAGGATCTATTGCTACGCCGCTACCCTTGGGCGCGCCAACGCGATCGTGCAGAGGGCCACCGCTTCGAAAGAGGACGGGGGAACGCTTCACAGGTTCATTGGGCTTATAGGCGATCTCTCGGCTTCGGGCCGGGCGCCGGCGAGCCTGCCTTCAAGCAGGTGGTTCGGTAAACTGTTCGGCCGCAACGCAGTGACTAATACCATCGATCAGCTTCTGGTCGCGCCCTTCAGAGAGCTGGGAAGATTTTCAACCCTGCTCAGCCTGTTCGTGACGGACCGGGCGGGATATGAACGGGCCGTTAAAAATTTCTTCGTCGAACACGGCTACGCGCCGGACAAGGTAAAAATATCCGGAGATATGAGGATCCGTTACAAGTATATGATGTTCAGCACCGAGCTCAACACCATCGTAGCAAGAGCGGCCGGCGCCAGGATCCCGCTGCTCGCCCTCTACTGGGGGCATCTGAAGTACAACCTTTCGCGCGCGGGAAGAAAGCTCCCGATGACGATAACCCGGAGAACGCCTTTTAACGAACAGCTTGACAGCAATATGGAAGATAAGCAGGCGCAAACGGATGCTCTCTTGGGCCGCGAAGACGCCGTGGTCGCGGAAAAGCTCGCCCCCGCGGAAAACAACCTGAGAAAGCCGCAGGAGAGCGTATTCATTGGAGTTCCGCTCGATCATTCAAAAGAACTCAAAGAGCTCGCCGCGCAGGTCCAGCAGATAATTAAGGACGTCCTGGGCGATGTTCAGGCCCCGGATGACAGGGGCTTTACGGCTAAAGCGCAGTATATGCAGCCCGGACAGGTCCACTCCACTCAGGCGGGCTCCCTGCCGCTCGAGAAGGTCACCGCAAATCAAGTGGAGACTTTCGGAAAGATAATGGCTTCGATCAGGGCCGCGGGCCTGGAACCCTGGGGATACGAGATCGTCGGAGCCCAGTTGATGCCGAACTTCAGCGTCGTGATACAGCTGCGCACCCGCGCGGGACAGATAGAAGCTATCCGCGCCGCCGCCGGCGCCCAAATACGGGAAAACGGCTTGCAGGCAGAATGTATCGTTATCGATATCAACCACGTGTCGCTCGCGTACATCTACGGCGCGACACCAGCGCAGCTCAGGGAAATAAACGACAGGCTCAAGAAATTCAGCGCGGAGTTCAGGCAGAAACCGGTGCGGGAACGCACGGTCTCGGCTGACAAGGTCGCTTATTTCTATAACAGGAACAAGGTGATGCTGACCGGGGAAACTAGGCTGATCGATCTATCGGTAAAGCGTACCGAGCCGGCTCTTCAGCCGCAAAGAAATGTTATAGGAGCGCAAGTCGCTTCCGCGCCGGAGAATACGGGGGCGGCGACCGATCTGAGGGGCTTGAACGCCAGGCTTAAAGAGAAGATCGACGCGATGGAAGCAACCGGCGTCGAAGTGAATGCGAGACCGGGTAAAACCCCCAGGACGATCGGGTGCAAGTTCGTTGCAAAAATAGAAGGCCGGCCCGGCGCCGAAGCGATAAATATTTTTGCCGTTACGACTGGTCCCGGCAGAGCCGTCAGGTCCCACGACCCTGTGGCTATTCTTCAAATGTCCAAGAACGACAGGCACGCGGGTGCCGTCGAAATAATAGTTGATCTCAGGGCCGTAGTGTTAGGCAGGGCTAAATTCGACCTGAGCGGGCAGGGCCTCGGGACCGTCGTTTACCGCGCCGTATACGAGGCGCTCGACAACGGCGCCGAGCTGGAAAATACGGCGGTTAACGAAGAAACGAGAAGGCAGCTCTACTCCTGGTGTTACTATGACAAGACAACTGGAAAAATGAGGACAAGGCTCACCGCTGCCGAGCTTGAGGGCACGGTCAGCCTCAAGAACAGAGAAGCAGAGATCCTGAGCAGGGGCGAGAACGCGAACGACATCGAGATCGTAAACGCGCTTCCCGGCTCTTCCGCACAGGTATCCCTGGCTTACATAGTCGCTCTTACGGTCCTCGGGAAGCTCAATACCGCGGCCGGGTTCAGCGCTATTACCATTGAGAACGACCACGAAAACAACCCCGCGAGATCGTCCGGCCTGGATACGCTTCGCGGCATTTTATCCGGTGAGGGAAAGACGATCGCGGACAGCTTTATGATCTACGCGAGAAAGCAGGGGCCGTCGCAAGGCGCCGCGAAGCTTCCTTCAACCCGGGGCCCGGCGCGGAAAGCCGTTTTGGCGCTGCCTGCCGCCCCCGCGAAAGCTCCCTCAGCCGAGGCGATAGCTCCGGCGGACAGGATGGTAAGCTCCATCATAGACCTGCTCAAGCCGTTGACGATCTTCGCGGCCATCAAGAAAGTCCAGGACCGCTACGCTTCGCCGGAAAAGAATAATCTTGAGCTCCTAAATAAAGATAACGGGACCATTTACCACGTTACCCCGAACGTGACGCCGGAGATCATCCGGCACGCAGCCTACGGCAATTCAGCGGGCTCCAGCAATATTATCGTCGCGCCTTACACAGAAGGCATGCCCGGCGCGACGCTGCTCGGCAACATTACCGTCAAGGGCCGGGACAACGTGGAAAGGGCCGCGGCGGTCTACACGGCCAACGCCTCAGCGCGGGGCTCGGAAGCGGCGGCGATATACATCAGCGTGCCCGAAAACGTCTCTCTCGGCTCGTGCGCTCAGGCTCTGTTCAACCAGATCGTCAACAAGAACATGATAGATATCCTCGCGACCTCGGCGAACCTCAAGGCCCTCGTCGTGGTCACTGACAAGGACACTTTCGAGGGTATCCGCTCGTACGGGACCGATAACGGCGCCGTCTACATAGTCGAAGGCAGCCGCAGCGTGAAATGGGAAGAGGCGCAGAGCGCGGACAGGGTCATCGAAGGCATCTACGGCCGGGACCCGGCGGCTATGCTCGGCATCTACGGCGACGCCCTGGTGCAGAAAAAAGACGAAGGCTTCGTCAAGGGTATGGAACTGATACTCGGCGTCAACTGGAAGCTCGCGTTCAATAACCCCGAAGCGCTGGCCGCGATGCTTTCGGTCATCGGCGCGGGCAACATAAGGCTAACCGGCATTACCGACGACGTGAACGCCCAGGCGCTCGCGGGCGTCTTCGACGTCATCAAGCGTTCGAATCCGAACACGAGAGTGATGCGCGACCTGAAAGTAGCCAAAGGCGAAGATCCCGCCAAGGTCCGGGAAAAAGTGCTCTCCATGCTCGCGAGGAACGCATCCGAGAAAGGCCTGAAGTTCGACGGCATTGAGCTAAACCTCTCGGACGTTTCTTTCGGGGCCGGCTGGAACGCCGCGGAGTGGCTCAACTCGATCAGCGAGGCCTGCGCGGACACGGTAGTGATAACGGCGATTCTCCCGAAAGGTATGACGGCCGCCGCCGTGAGCCGCGACCTGAGGCCCAACGTCGACATCACCGAGGAATTCGGCAGGAGCGACGGCGGAGCCAACAAGTGCGTGAAAGTAACGATAAAGAGCGGGTTTAACGGCCCGATGGACATACGCGAAAAGATCGGCCAGGGGCAGGGCCAGATGTTCGAGGTTTCATTTGAGGAAGGAGTGGTCCTTAACGGCGATATGCTTTCCAGGATAGCGGAAGGGCTCAAGGGCATGCTCAGGGAAAACGCCTCGATGGTTTACGAGGTCTCGAGGAACTACCCCAGCTTCCCCTCGAGAGCGGTCGTTGAAAAAGCAAGGCTCATACTCGCGGGCCACTCCATCGACCTTAACGGGACGGATTTCGCGGCAGCGGTCAAGGGCCTCGACGAGCGGCAGCTGGACGCCTTTTTCGCCGAGCTTATAGCGTTCGGCAAAGACGCGGGCGCGGCGGAGCAGAATTCGCCGTTCTTCGACAAGCTCATAACCCTGCTCAGCGACCACAGCTCGGCCCCGGGCGCGAGGAAGGAAACGGCCGCGAAGATCACGGCGCTTATCAGGGGGGCGGGCGAGGCGGCCCTGGTGAAGGATTACCTCGTCAGGCGTTCGAGGAGAGGTTTTGAGAGCGACACGGACCGGCAGAAGTTCGGCCAGATACTGTGGGCTTTCGAGAGCGTCAGGGACGCGGAGTACAATACCGCGGAAGACGCCGCCAAGGCGGTGCGCGCCATGGCCGCTCTGGGCGAGACGGAAAGCGCGCAAAAACTCTACGGAAAATTCCTGGCCCTGGCCCAGGGTTCCAGTGCTGCCGTCGCAGATAAATATGCCGTCGAGAACCTGCAGTTGATGAAGCTCCTCGGCAATACCATAGACAGCGTTACGATAAGCCGGATAGCGGGTAAAGCCACGGGTGACGCCGACATCGTGAGATTCTATAATCTCGCGGGCGCCGGCGCCGGAGTGGATATCAGCGCGGTAATCGAACGGGGCGTTGCCAGGATAGACTCGATGAACGCCGATGAACTCGGCGCTTTCGCCGAGGCGGTGGTCAATTACGGCGGTTACAGCTACGGCGAAACAGTGGAGACCCTCGTCAGGATAAAGACGCGGCTCGCCGTTATCTCCGAGCCAGGCAACCCGCTCGCGCTGGTCGGCCAGTTCCGCGTGCTGGACCTCCTGTCGGACGAGCGGATGAAACTGGAAGCCCGCAAGAAAAAATCCGTGCTCAACGTCCAGTCGTTCGGCGCGGTTCTGGGCAACGGATAAGGAATACCGGGTATCACCCGGCTTAAAATACATTAACGAGCGATAACCGCCGGTCTAAACGGCGGTTATCGCTTTTTCCTGACGCCCGTCGAAGCGATGCGGGTTTGCCGCATTCATTGGCACGTGCGGAAAGTCAGTTTTGCCCTGTCGCCAAGAGAGGGATTAATTTCAAAAAAGTGTTTTGAGCCCGATCTTTGCTTCCGGGAGGCTCAAAGTCAAGGGAGGCCGCGATGCCTCCCATCTTTTTTGGAATTGGATCCCGAGCGCTCCGCAAAGATTAAAATATGTTGAAGTGACCCTCGAGTTCTAGCTGAAAAAGAATGAGGAGTTCATATAGCAGAGAGGAAATTGTTTTAAAAAATACCGCGCCCGGAGCGGCAGTTTTGCCCTATCGCCAAGCGAGAGATTAATTTCAAAAAAGTGTTTTAAATCCGGGCTTTGCATTCTCCCGGATTTAAAGTCAAGGGAGGCTGCGATGCCTCCCGTCTTTTGTGAAATCGAATCCCTACGCGAAGCTGTAGTTTTTGCCCTATCGCCAAGCGAGGGATTAATTCCAAAAAAGTGTTTTGAGCCCGATCTTTGCATCCTGGAGGGCTCAAAGTCAAGGGAGGCTGCGATGCCTCCCGTCTTTTTTAGAATTGAATCCCGGGTGCCCCGCAAAGATTATAATATGTTGAAGTGACCCCTCCCCGAGTTCTAGCTGAAAAAGAACGAGGAGTTCATATATCAGAGAGAAAATTATTTTATAAAAGTGCCTCGCGAGTGCGCTGAGAGTCAGTTTTGCCCTATCGCCAAGCGAGGGATTAATTCCAAAAAAGTGTTTTGAGCCCGACCTTTGCATCCCGGAGGGCTCAAAGTCAAGGGAGGCTGCGATGCCTCCCGTCTTTTTTGGAATTGAATCCCGAGCGCCCCCTTGACTAAAAAATCCTAATTTCTTATAATGGTTCATTCCAATTCACAAATCGATTAAAAGAGGTACGATCAAAATGAATACGAAGACTTATTTACCAAAAACCAGCGAGATACAGAGGCAATGGCACATGATCGACGGCGAGGGCAAGGTGCTCGGCAGGCTTGCAACGAAAGTAGCGGACCTGCTCAGGGGAAAGGGAAAGCGTATATTTTGCAACGACGTTGACTGCGGCGATTTCGTTATCATTACCAACGCCGCGAAACTAGTCCTTACCGGCGACAAGCTCGAACAGAAGATCGCTTACCGCCACTCGGGATATCCCGGAGGCGACAAGTATACCCCCTACAAGAGGCTTATGGCAGAACAGCCCGAAAAAGCGATGCAGTTCGCCGTTAAAGGCATGCTCCCCAAGAACAAGCTGGGCTCCAGGCAGCTGACGCGCCTGAAGATCTATAAGGACGCCGCCCATCCGCACGCCGCGCAGCTGGCGAAAAAAACAGAGAAAACCGAAAAAACCGAGAAAGCATAAAATCCTGAAATAAAAAAGAGAGGCAAAAACAAATGGACCAGAACATTCAAACTCCAACCCTGGGTTTCTTAGGCACCGGCCGCAGAAAGAACGCGGTGGCAAGGGTGAGGGTAGCGGAAGGCAGCGGAAAAGTGCTCGTGAACGGCAAGACGGTGGAGGAATTCTTCGGCGGGCTCCTGCGCCACAAGAGGACCGCCGTCCGGCCGGTCGAGATATCGGCCCCCGCGAAGAGCTACGATTTTTTTGTTTACGTTAATGGCGGCGGAGTTACAGGCCAGGCCGGGGCGATAAGCCACGGCATTTCAAGGGCATTGCTCAAGCTCGACCCGGCGCTTAAACCGAGCCTGCGCAAAGAAGGGCTTCTCACTCGCGATTCCAGAATGGTCGAGAGGAAAAAACCCGGCAGGCCGAAAGCGCGCAAACGCTTCCAGTTCTCGAAACGTTAATTCTTTCACAATCTGCATCACTTATATATTAACAGTATTATAGGACAAAGGTGTCCTTAATTAGCATTGCCGCTGTGCTGTTAGGGACGCTTTTGCGTTCCAGGAACAAACAATAACGGATAGCGTAGAGCGTATGGTTCGTCGGGATCTTCGGAGCTCGGCCTCCGCGCGCCGGACGCTAAAAAAGGAGAAGCAAAAATGGCAAAGAAAAGCGTAAAAGCGATATCGACGCTCGAATCGATCTACGGCGAAAACGTGTTCGGCCTCAAGAACATGAAAAAACATCTCTCCCCCAAGACCTTTCAGTCTCTGCAGGCGACCATAAAAGAAGGCCGTTCCCTGGATCCCAAGATCGCCGACGAAGTGGCCGGCGCGATGAGGGACTGGGCTGTTTCTAAAGGCGCCACTCATTTCACCCACTGGTTCCAGCCTCTCACGGGCACCACGGCTGAAAAGCACGATTCTTTCATAGACCCGGACGGCGAGGGTGGAATAGTAATGAAGTTCTCCGGCAGGGAACTCACCCAGGGCGAACCGGATGCCTCAAGCTTCCCTTCGGGCGGCCTGCGCGCTACTTTCGAAGCCCGCGGCTACACCGCTTGGGACCCGACGAGCCCCGCCTTCATTAAAGAGAGCGAGAACGGCGCCGTGCTCTGCATACCGACGGCTTTCCTTTCTTATCACGGAGAAGCGCTTGATATGAAGACCCCGCTCCTGCGTTCCATTCACGCCCTGGCCAAGCAAATCGACCGCGTGGCCAAACTCTTCAAGGTGCAGTCAAAGAACATCCGCCCCTACGCGACTCTCGGAGCCGAGCAGGAATATTTCCTCATAGACAAGAATTTTTATCTGGAAAGGCTCGACCTCATCCAGACCGGCCGCACGCTTTTTGGCAGGAAGCCTTCCAAGCACCAGCAGATGGAAGACCATTATTTCGGAGCCATAAAGCCCCGCATAACGTCGTTCATGGAAGACCTTGACCGCGAGCTCTGGAAGCTCGGGATACCCTCCAAGACCCGTCATAACGAGGTCTGCCCGGCCCAGTTCGAGATGGCCCCGGTCTTCGAAGAGCTCAACCTCGCCGTAGACCACAACATGGTGGCGATGGAAGTGATGAGACAGGTGGCGGACCGCCACGGTCTTGTCTGCCTGCTGCACGAAAAGCCTTTCGCCGGAGTCAACGGTTCCGGAAAACACAACAACTGGTCGCTCTGCGGCCCTGACGGAAAGAACTGGCTCACACCCGGAGAGAACCCCCACGAGAACGCCAAGTTCCTCACGATAATTTGCTCGCTGATGAAAGCGATCGACACCTACGCCGGAGTCTTGAGAAGCGCCGTTGCCACTGCCGGCAACGACCACAGGCTCGGAGCCAACGAAGCTCCGCCGGCCATACTGTCGATCTTCCTCGGCGAACAGCTCACCGACATCATCGCCCAGATAGAAAAGGGCGGCGCCACGAGCTCGAAAGAAGGAGGCTTCCTTGAAGTCGGAGTCTCTTCCCTGCCGACGCTTCCCAAGGATGTGACCGACAGGAACAGGACCTCGCCCTTCGCTTTCACGGGCAACAAGTTCGAGTTCCGCGCGGTAGGCTCTCACCAGAACTGCTCGGGCCCGAACATAGTGCTCAACACCATAGTCGCCGAAGCGCTCGAGAACGTCTGCACCGAACTTGAAGGAGCGGTCGCAAAAGGCAAGGACTTCAACGAGGCCCTGCAGGCGATACTGCTCAAGATCGTGAAGAAGCACAAACGCATACTCTATAACGGCGACAATTACACCGAAGAGTGGCACAAGGAAGCCGAGAAGCGCGGCTTGCCGAATCTAAAGTCCACGCCCGAAGCGCTCGAAGAGATGGTGACGGAATCCGCGATAAAACTGTTCGAGAAACACAACGTGCTTTCAAAGACCGAGGTGCTCTCGCGCTACGAGATATACAAGGAAATGTATGAAAAGACAGTGAAGATCGAGGCCGGCGTTGCCCTCGAAATGTCGAAGACCCTGATAGTCCCGGCGGCTCTGCGGTACCAGAACGAGCTCGCGGCGACCATCTCGGGCCTCAAGGCGAACGGCGTCAACAACGATAAGGTCAGCGCGCTCCTAGTCAAGGTCAGCGGACTTAACGAGAAGACGATCGACGCGATAACAGAGCTCGATAAGGCGGCCAATGGCCACGAGCCGGCGAATATGCTCAGCGGGATGACGGAACTCCGCGCGGTCGTGGACTCGCTCGAAGAAGTTATGCCGACCGAGTACTGGCCGTTACCCAGCTATACCGAGATGATGTTCATAATGTAGTTGCGGGATAGAGGATCGATCGGATCACAAAAATAAAGTTAACAAAAATGCCAGGTAAAATTTTTATTTTACCGGCATTTTTGTTATAATACCTTAATACAATTTCGAAATTCCAATATCGAATCCTCGAAGAAATATTCAATTATCAAAAAGAAAAATAGCAAAATTGAACATTGAAGGTTAAATTGACGCATCCCGAAGAAAGGCATATCGATTCATATAAGAAGCAGGGCCTCTACGACCCGGCCAACGAACACGATTCGTGCGGGGTGGGTTTTGTCTGCAATATCAACGGCGAAAGGTCCAACAAGATCGTAAGGCAGGGCATAGAAGTGCTCAAGCGACTCGCTCACAGGGGCGCCACGGGCGCCGACCCTAAGACCGGCGACGGCGCGGGCATACTGATGCAGGTCCCGCACGAGTTCCTCGCGAAAGTGTGCGGTGAAAATAATATCACCCTCCCGCCTCGGGGTGATTACGGCACGGGCCTCATATTCCTGCCCCGGGACAAAGCCGAGCGCGAGTTCTGTAAAAAAACAGTCAACGAAATAGTCAAGAGGGAAGGCCAGGAAGTGCTCTGGTGGAGGGCCGTGCCCGTCGACAGCTCTTCCATAGGCAGCACGGCCAAAGAGACCGAGCCGGTGATAGAGCAGGTCTTCATAAAGAAAAATCCGGGCCTGCCGGACTACCTTGCTTTTGAAAGAAAGCTGTACCTGATAAGGAAATGCAGCGAGAGCGCGGTCCGCGCTTCGGCCCTGAAACAGAAGTCGTTCTTCTACATAACCAATATCTCCAACCGCACTATGTCCTACAAGGGGCTCCTGATGCCCGAGCAGCTCGACGCCTATTTCCTCGACCTCAAGGACGAGAGCCTCAAGAGCGCGATAAGCCTCGTGCACTCAAGGTATAGCACCAACACCTTTCCCACGTGGGACCTCTCCCAGCCGTTCAGGTTCCTCGCTCACAACGGCGAGATCAACACGCTCAGGGGCAACATCAACTGGATGAAGGCAAAGGAAGGCCAGCTCGCGAGCGAGCTCTTCGGCGGCGACATCGAAAAGCTCAAGCCCGTGATAGTTTCCGGCGGCAGCGATTCCGCGATGCTCGATAACGTTTTCGAGCTGCTGGTGCTGGCGGGGCGCTCCCTGTCGCACTCGATGATGATGCTCATTCCCGCGGCCTGGGAAGGCGACAACGCCGTCAGCGAAGAGCTCAAGGACTTCTACAAATACAACGCCTGCCTGATGGAACCCTGGGACGGGCCCGCCGCTATAGCTTTTACCGACGGCACGAGGATCGGCGCCGTGCTGGACCGCAACGGCCTGCGCCCCGCGCGCTACCTCATTACCAGGGGCGGCACCGTAGTTATGGCTTCCGAAGTGGGCGTGCTCGATATCGCGCCGGAAGACATCGCCGTTTCCGGAAGGCTCGAGCCGGGCAAGATATTTTTCATAAACACGGAGCTCGGCCGGGTTATAGAGAACGAAGAGCTCAAGAATACGATGGCTGAAAAACACGCGTACTCGGAGTGGGTACGCGCCAATATAGTGGATTTTGAGAGCCTTCCGCCTTCTCACCCTAACCAGGAGAAAAGGGACGTTATCGCCGACCTCAAGGCGTTCGGCTACTCCCGCGAAGACCTCAAGGTAGTGCTAAAACCCATGGCCGAGACCGGCCTCGAGCCTACCGGCTCGATGGGCAACGACACGCCGCACGCCGTTCTCTCGAAAAGGCCGCAGCTTCTCTATAACTATTTCAAGCAGCTCTTCGCGCAGGTCACTAACCCGCCCATAGATTCCATAAGGGAAGAAATAGTGATGTCGATGCAGAGTTTTATGGGCAAGAGGGGCAACCTGCTCGCCGAGGGGTCCGAGAACTGCCGGAAACTCCTGGTTAAGCACCCGGTTATCACGAACGAAGAGCTCGTGCGTATAAAAGATATCAAGAACAAGGATTTCAAGTCGAAGGTCATCTCGACGCTTTTCGAGGCCGGAGCCGGCGCCGAAGAAAATTTTATGAAGGCGCTCGATCGCATCTGCGCCGAGGCCGAAGCCGCGGTCAGCGAGGGCTACACGCTCCTCATCCTTTCCGACCGCGGGACCGATAAAGACCACGCGGCCCTTCCGGCCCTACTGGCTGTCGGAGGCGTTCACCAGAGTCTGGTCAAGAAATCTATCAGGGCCTGCGTGGGAATAATACTCGAAACCGCCGAGCCCAGGGAAGTTCATCATTTCGCGGTTCTCTTCGGCTACGGGGCGGGCTTCATCAACCCGTATCTCGGGTTCGAAGCCGTCAAATATCTCGTGAGCGAGAACGAGCTCAGCGTTGATGAAAAAACAGCATTAAAAAACTATGTAAAATCAATTGAAAAAGGCATATTGAAGATTCTCTCAAAAATGGGTATATCCACCATCCGTTCCTACCGCGGAGCCCAGATATTCGAGGTCCTGGGACTGCACGAAGAAGTTATAGGCCGCTGTTTTACCGGAACCGTTTCCAGGGTGGGCGGCGCGGATCTTTCGGTTATAGCCAGGGAGACTATTTCGAGGCATGGCGAGGCATATTCCGATGTCTCTGCCGCGGCCCCGCTGGCTACGGGAGGCCATTACCAGTGGAGAAGGGACGGCGAGTTCCACCTCTGGAACCCGGAGAGCGTCGCCGCGCTGCAGGATGCCGCCAGGAACGGGGACGAACAAAGGTACAAGGAGTTCTCGGCCCTCATAAACGACCAGTCGAATAACCCGACGACCCTGAGGTCCCTGCTGAAATTCAAGAACTTAAACCCCATACCGATAGAGCAGGTCGAGCCGGTCTCGGAGATAGTCAAGAGGTTCGCCACAGGCGCGATGAGCTTCGGTTCGATCTCCAGGGGCACTCACGAGACTATTGCCATCGCGATGAACAGGCTCGGCGGCAAATCCAACACTGGGGAAGGCGGAGAGGACCCTGAGAGGTTCAAGCCGCTGCCCAACGGCGACTCCAAGCGGAGCGCGATCAAGCAGGTGGCTTCCGGCCGATTCGGGGTCAACATCAACTACCTCACGAACGCCGACGAGATACAGATAAAAATGGCCCAGGGCGCCAAGCCCGGAGAGGGCGGCCAGCTTCCGGGACACAAGGTGAGCGCCATCATCGCCAAGACCCGCTACACCACGCCGGGAGTGACCCTGATATCGCCTCCGCCGCACCACGACATATATTCCATAGAAGACCTCAAACAACTGATATTCGACCTCAAGAACGCCAATCCGAGAGCCAGGATCAGCGTCAAGCTCGTATCCGAGGTAGGAGTGGGCACGATCGCCGCGGGCGTCGCGAAAGGCCACGCGGATATGATACTCATCTCGGGAGGAGACGGCGGCACGGGCGCCTCCCCCATCAGCTCCATAAAATACGCCGGTCTACCCTGGGAACTGGGGATCTCGGAGACTCACCAGACGCTGGTCTTAAACGACCTCAGGAGCCGGGTGCGCCTGCAGACCGACGGCCAGATGAGGACGGGCAGGGACGTCGCGATAGCCGCGCTGCTCGGAGCCGAGGAGTTCGGTTTCTGCACGGCCGTGCTCATAACGCTCGGCTGCGTGATGCTTAGGCACTGCCATCTAAACAACTGTTCGCTGGGGGTCGCGACGCAAGACGACCTGCTTGAAAAAAGATTTTCCGGTAAACCCGAATATATAATCAACTACCTGACTTTTGTCGCGAACGAACTGCGCGGCATAATGGCTTCCCTTGGAATAACCAAAATGGATGACCTTATAGGAAGGACTGATTTTCTTGAACCCAACTCAGATATTTATCCATGGAAAGCAAAAAAGCTTGATTTTTCAAACATTCTTTTCATGCCTAATGTGCCCAAAAATGTGGGCAGGCACTGCACAACAGCTCAGGAACACGGCATAGATAAGGTACTGGACAGAGAGCTTATAAAGCTTGCCGAACCCGCCCTCAAAAATTCCAAACCAGTAGTGATAGAGCTCCCGATAAAGAATTCCAACAGGACGGCGGGCGCGATGCTTTCCAATGCAGTCTGCAAAGCCTTCGGTGAAAAGGGCCTCGCAGAGGACACCATATACTGCAAGTTCACCGGCATCGCGGGCCAGAGTTTCGGGGCCTTCCTTTCAAAGGGCGTGACTTTCGAGCTCACCGGTATGACCAATGACTACGTAGGCAAGGGGATATCAGGCGGAAAAATTATAGTCAAACCTTCGGCTAAAGCCGGCTACGAACCCGACGCGAACATAGCGATAGGCAACACGACTTTTTACGGGGCAATCGCGGGCGAGGCCTACATTTACGGCATAGCGGGCGAGAGGTTCTGCATAAGGAATTCGGGGCTCCGCGCTGTAGTCGAAGGCGTGGGCGACCACGGGTGCGAGTATATGACCGGCGGAACGGTCGTGGTGCTGGGCAGGACCGGCAGGAACTTTGCGGCGGGAATGTCCGGAGGCGTCGCCTATGTTTACGACGAAGAAAAGGTTTTTTCGTCCAGGTGCAACCTGAGCATGGTAGAGCTTGAGGCGCTGGACGCGGACAACGACAAAGAGCTCAAAAAACTCCTCGAGAACCACCTGAGATACACCGGGAGCGCCCGCGCCGGAATGATATTGAAAGATTTCGAATCCAGGAAACGGCATTTCGTGAAAGTGATGCCGACGGAATACAAGAATATACTATTAAAAAAGCAGGCAGAAGCGAAACAGGCAGAGGAAGAAGTCGACGGCGACTAAAAAAATAAGGGGCAAGTAGCAAGGAAGTCAAAGTCTTTCCCTGACCCCTGGTACTTGCTACTAGGATGAAATATGGGCGACGTAAAAGGATTTTTGAAGTTCAAGAGGCAGACCTGCGTTTACAGGCCGGTGGACGAGCGGAAGCAGGACTACCGCGAGGTCACCGTCTTTAAAGACAGCGGATGCAACAGGGACCAGGCCGCCCGGTGCATGGACTGCGGCACGCCTTTCTGCCACTGGGCCTGCCCCGTCAGCAATTACATCCCGGAGTGGAACGACCTGGTCTTTAACGGCCGTTGGGAAAAAGCCCTCGAACTCCTGACCGCCACGAATAATTTCCCCGAATTTACCGGCAGGCTTTGCCCGGCGCTCTGCGAATATTCCTGCGTGCTGGGCATCAACGACGACCCGGTAACGATCAGGGAAAACGAGCTCGCCATAATAGAGAACGCTTTCAAGGCGGGTTTCGTCAAGCCTCGCCCCCCGAAGAACCGCACGGGCAGGAAAGTCGCGGTGATAGGCTCCGGCCCCGCGGGCCTCGCCTGCGCCGACCAGTTAAACCGCGCCGGCCACTCCGTTACCGTCTTCGAAAAAGACAAGAAACCCGGAGGCATACTCCGTTACGGCATACCCGATTTCAAGCTCGACAAAGCCGTCATCGACCGCCGAGTCAAGGTGATGGAAGCGGAAGGAATAACGTTCACCTGCGGCGTCGAAGCTGGAGTGGACGTTCCCGTGGATAAACTTCAAAAAGATTTCGACGCTATCTGCATCACCGCGGGAAGCCGCGTGCCGAGGGACCTCGACGTCGAAGGCCGCCAGCTCAAAGGCGTGCATTTCGCGATGGATTACCTGATGCAGTCGAACCGCCGCGTCTCCGGAGAGCTGGCTCCCTCTACCCTTGAGGGAGAGGGCGGGGGTGAGGGGCAATTCATTGACGCGAAAGGAAAATCCGTGGTTGTCATCGGCGGCGGCGACACCGGTTCCGACTGCGTCGGCACCGCCAACAGGCAGGGCGCGAAAACCGTGACCCAGATAGAACTCCTACCCAGGCCTCCCGAATGCCGCCCGAAGGGCCAGCAGTGGCCGAAGTATCCGATGATACTCAAAACATCGTCGAGCCACGAGGAGGGCGGGGAGCGCCACTGGTCCATTCTCACCAAGAAATTCGAAGGGAAAGACGGGAAACTCACGCATATGCGCTGCGTGAAGATAACTTTCGAAAAAGACCCGAAGGGCTGCCAGGTTATGAAAGAGGTCCCGGGCTCGGAATTTAATATCGAGGCCGGGCTTGTCGTGCTCGCTATGGGCTTCGTCTATCCGGAAAAGAAAGGTCTCGTCCAGGACCTCAAACTCGAACTCGACCAGCGGGGCAATATCAAGGCTTCGGAAACCTTCCAAACCTCCGTAAAAAAAGTCTTCGCCGCGGGCGACGCCCGCCGGGGCCAGTCGCTCATAGTCTGGGCCATTTCCGAGGGCCGGAAAGCGGCTCATTCCATCGACAAATTCCTAACCGGAAAATCCTCCCTCCCGTCGTTTTAATAAATCGCTGCAAATTAAAGTATTTGTGAAACTTCCCGCCGGTGTATTTCGCCGGGCCGGCCGCGGCCTTTTTTCGCGCCGGTTTTTTTATCAAAATTTTCTTGACAAAAATATTCTTTCCTGCTATAATCAGAGTGCGAAAGAACATACCCGAAAATAGCAAACCCGGGGTAACCCGGGGACGCAAAGCCCTCGACAAAGTCGAGGCCCGCCGGGCGGCGGGTACGGGACCTAATCTTCGACGATAAAACGAAGAGAGGCCGGCCGGGTTGCCGAAGGTAAAAGATGAAATTGAGACTCCCGTTAATTATTTTTTTCGTCTGCGGAGGACTGCTGTTGGGAGCTGAAAGAGCTAATGCATCCCAGGTGGGATTCCTTTCTACGGGCGAAAATCAGCTTCAGAACGCGAGATTTCTCGACGGGTTGGACGCGCGGGATTCGAATAACCGCCCCGTGATGACAAGGAAAGCGAAAGACGGCCTGACTGAAATTTTTCAGTCCGGCCTTTTTAATTTAACGACCTCCGCCGAACTTTATTCCGCCGCGGAAACCCTGGCCTCGCTGGGGAAAACCCTGAACCTCGCCGCGCAGAACATATCAAGAGATCTTCCCGTGGCGGTCAAGAGCCTCATGGCCGTCTTTTTTTCGACGATAAAACAGCTCCAGAAAATACTCGTCTGCCTCTCGGGCCTGCTCGGTTTCGGCCTTCTGGTTTTTAGCTTACCGCTTACAGCTTACCGCTTATCACCAGTCTCAATAAGTTTAACCCCCGACGTACTCCGCTGTTAAACCTTCGATAGCCCCCCTATCTTTTTGTGCCAAGAATCATTCGGATAAAAAGCGAGATATCAAAATGTTTGTTGGCATAAGAGTTTTGGATATTTTTTTCCTTTTCCCGGGAGAGCGGCAAATGAAGTATAGAATTATCGTCGAAAAAGAGAACGAGAAGCTCTACGTGGCCTACTGCCCCGTTATGACCGATATCCGCGCGTCGGGCGACACTATGAGCCTGGCGCTCTCGAACATAAAAACCGAGATCCTCTGTTACCTGCACGACGCGGAAGCGGAATTCGAGATAGTTTTCGATGGGCGCGGTACGCCGGGAGGCCGGGGTAACGCGGGCAGGCAGTTTGATCTCAGGGGAATATTATGAACGCGAAAAAATACATCTTTATAATAGTGGTCGCACTTTTCGCCGCCGCGGCGATATCCGCTTTCGGCGCCGATGAGAACACGCCGTTGACAACGGGCGAGGTCACCACCCAAATAGGTAATTTGAACGGCGGGGATATGGGCGGCAAGCTCGAGGCCGTCAGGAAGCTCTCAAAGACCAGGGACCAGAGGGCGAAAAGCGCGCTTATCAGGGAACTGAGACAGCAGAAAAACCCCTTCGTCAGGGCGAGGATAGTCGAGGCGTTCTCGAACAATATGGACACGACCACCGCGAAAGAGGCCTTGGACAGGCTAAAGAACGATGCGGACAAGGACGTCCGCCGGTCGGCCGCTTACTCCCTTGGATACACTAAAGACAACTCAGCGGTAAAGACCCTTATTGATACGTTCCTTAACGAAAAGGAAGACTTGAACGTCCGTTGCGTGGCGGCCGGGTCGCTCGCTCACCAGCCGCCTACCGAAGAGATATTCAACTGCTTTTCCCAGGGCCTGCAGAACTCGAACCCCATTATACGGATGCAGGCGATGGCCTCGCTTTCTATCTGTTTCGGTACCGCGGACCGGAAGCGGGCGGTAGAAGCGGTGACAAAAATGTTAAAAGACGATGACCCAAAGGTTCAGGATATGGCGAAACAGAGGCTCAATTTTCTTGGAGTAAGGGCTAAAAAGTAAGCTTGGGCAGGGTGGTTGGCTTTAAAGTAAAAAGTATTAAAAAATGAATCACAATCGCAGTAAACTATCATCTTTGTTGTCCGGCTCCTGGCGGGCGCTGAACCGTCCCTGCGACAGAATAAGCAGGCCTGTTCTGCTGCTGCTCTGTGCCCTTATCGGGCTCGGCTCCGTTGTGTCCACGCGACTGTTCGCGGCGACCCAGGGCACTGTAGTCTATTCAAGGATCGAGCCGTCGCCTATAGTAAGGTGGTATTCAGGAACTCTTCAGCCGGAAGTTAAGGGTCAATGCGACCCGGCCAACGGCGCCAATGCCGAATTTATGAAAATTGTCGAAGCCCCTACCTGGTCAATCTATGCCGGTATCAGGGCTATGATGACGATCGATCACTTCGGAAACCTGAATCTCCAGATATACGATCCTAATACAATGGTATGGAGTTCGTTCACAACCGTTACATGCAGTTACGCGCAATTGACGAACGGGAACAACGTATGGAGCAGCTACAGCAACACCGGTCCCGCTCAATGGGCGGATATATGCTGGGTAGGCAACCAGGGGCTTATGGTGGTCTATTCGAAGAACGCCACCAGCAGTCAAATAGGGTACAAAACCTGGACGTTCGCCGGCAACTGGTCGGCGGAGATCGGGACTTTTGCTTATGCGAACGCGCAGATCGCGAACTGGGTAAGGCTTGAGTCTCCCCAGACTTACAGCGTTTATGGTTCTTCGAAGGCAATCTGCGTTGTCCAGGATGGAGGTTCGGTCGTAAGCGCCATACCGTGGGATGGCAGCGGATGGAGGGCTTCGACACAGCTTACTACCTCAAACAGCGCGGCTTTCAGATGCTTTGACGTTTGTTTTACTTCGGTTACTGCCCAAATCGTGACAGCCGACGCGGACGCGATGAGCCACTTCGCCTGGATATCTACCGCGACACTGACTATCAATACGATGACGGCAACTCCCAACCTCGACACCGGCAACGCCAATACGTGGTATTGGGTTAAATGCTCAGCGGACTGGGAAAAACCCGACAGGTTCGCGGCGGCGGTCGTGGGGTCTGGTATGGATATCGCGTGCGCGGTCTGGGACGCGGGCGCATGGAAGGGCCTGCCCCCAACAACCGGGCTTGACGTGGCCTATGGAGATTATTCACTTTCAAATACCCGCCTTGAAACGCAGAGCACTTCGAGGTATACGCTGGATTTTGATATTAACTGGACGGTGCAGCAGGGCATTAACCAGCTTGTTATTGCCTGGGCAAGGAACGTCGACACGGCTCCGCATTACAGGGTTTATACACCCGGCACCGGCTGGGCGGGTATGGCGAACGCGCCGGACATTGGAACAGTGCCCAGGGCGATCCAGATCGGCTGCGATAACGCGGGTACATTGTACCTGACGCAAATGGGAAGTGATTTCCAACTTTTCATTACAAAGGCCAGCGGTTTCACCGGATTTAACGCCCAACCCCTTGAGCTTGTAACTCCCTATTGCACGAGACCGAACTTCTATCAGACCGACGTCAAGATGGCGTTTTGCGCCAATACGAGCGCTTTCCCGTATTTCTGCTACAGCAAGATCACGGAAAACGCTCCTGCAAGGACTTATGACGGAAATCTTATGTCTGCCGTAGAGACATCCTCAGTTCCTTTTAACGGAGCCGCCCGACACATAAAGATAGTCGCCTCGCCTACGAAAAATGAAAAGATCGCGGGAGGCATACTCAATACCGGCCAGGTCGTCTTTGCCGTATGGGACGGCACAAAATGGGGAAACAGGTTCGTGGCGCCTTACGGCAGCCTTCTCAATGAAGGCAACAGCAGTAACCCGGTCGTAAATAACAATGACAATTACCAGGGTTTTGATATCGCTTACGAACGCAACGGCGGCAGGGCGCTGGTAGTTTATACCGTTAACGGCAGCGTGCCCTATTACAATATGTATTCCAACGGCGCCTGGACCAGCTTGCCCAGCGGCCAACCGGTCGACAACTGGCCGTCTGACGGAATGATACCCTACTGGATAAGGATGGAGTCGAACCCGAACCCGGCAAGCAACGAGATAATGCTTTCTGCTGTTTGCGCGCTCAACGCGACTTTCACAGCTCCAGCAGGGGCCGGTGTTGACCTCAACTTTGAAGTATGGTCTTCGACAGGAGCGGGCTGGCTGCCGCCGCCCACGGGCGCGACCATAGAGAACAGCGCCGAGACGATGTCCAACCAATGTTTTGATATGGTTTACGAGCAGGTGGCTCCTTACAGGGGCATTATAGCCTGGGGTATGGCTTCCAGCAACCAGGTTAGATACAATATATGGACTTCCAGCAGGACCGCGCCGAACTTCTTTTTCCCGGGGTTTGCTCAGTTCAACAGCTATGACGGCGCCAACACGCAGAATATCTGGGTAAAACTTGCCGCTCACCCTTCCTTAAGTAAAGCCGCAGTGATGGTCGTATCCGACACCGGCAATAATATGACCGTTCAGCCGTTCACGCTGTGTACCACGTCCGTCACTTTGGACACCGCGCAGAGTATGGGTAACATACAGAACGTTCAGGTGACGAGGTTCAGCAAACCCGCTGACCTTGCGTACGAGGGTGGGGGCGGCGGTGAACTTATTGTCGTTTATAACAATGGAAATAATACTTTGCGCTATTCCCGCTATAACGGCACGACGTGGACTAATGTCAACGTGGCCGGGCCGAGCACGAATGGCAGTACAAATCCTTACGGCATTAGCCTTGCTGCCAACCCTTACAGCGATGAAATAATGATCCTGGCGCAGACTTATTACAGCAACGGCAACCTTTCGGCTTATTCCGATTTACGCACATATGTCTGGACAGGCAGTCTTATGAATTCGGTAATGAACTGGACCCAGCCTATTTACCTTGAAGAAGAAGGCGCGCTGGCTCTGGTCTATCATCCGGCATCGGCTTTCTGCTACGATAAAGACTATACCAAACCGGTTGCAGGGCTCGTATACCCGCAGAACGGCACTTATTACGCGTCCGGCGGCTTGCCCGCCATAACGGGTACCGCGACGGACGACGTTGGGGGCACCGGGAAAAATATTTCAGGGCTCAATACCGTCAAATTATTGATACAGGACCTGAACTTCGCTTCAACTTACTATTTCGGCGGAGTGTGGATCAATACGGCCCAGGCAAACGCCTGGAACGACCTGGGAGCGGTTAACAGCTTTAGCCAGGCGACGGCCGGTATGCTGACGGACGGCCACAAGTACAGCGTAGCCTGCTACGCGATAGATAACGCCAACAACACTCAGGTTCCCGCCGTCCCCACTTCCAGCGCCACGTTCGTTTACGACATAAGCGCGCCGTCGGCGACCATAAGTTATCCCTGGAATATCTCCACACCCAACGACAACAGCTACATCAATATAAATGACGGAAGGAATTACATAGTCGTTACCGGTTCGGCCACGGACGCGGCTTTCGGCCAGCTCAAACAGAAGAACGTAACGTTATACTGCGCGGGAGGCACCAACCAGGGCAAGTATTTCCAGTGGGACGGCACCGCCGCGAACGGTTACTCGGGGGGCAGCTGGGCGACCACCTACACGAGGCTTTCCCAGACCCCGCCCGGCGGAAACGAGAACAGCTGGCCCTGGAGCGTCAACATTTCGACCGGCCAGTTCCAGGACCAGGCGACTTATTACCTGTCCGTGGATGTCATTGACAAGGCGAACAACGAGCCGGCGATCTCTACGACCACTTTCGTCATAGATACGCTGATGCCCAATTCGTTCATAAACTCCCCGTCTTCGACCACACTCCTTTATTTGAACACCTGGCCCGCGTTCGTCGGTATTTCCACCGACGCTTTCGGCGTAGCCAAGACCGAGATCTGCATCACGAAAACCACCGGCACCTGGACCCAGTACTGGAGCAGTATCGCCTGGGTCAACAGCGGGGTGGACGTATGGATAACCACGGCCACAACCCAGTCTTCCTGGAGATACCAGATACCGCTGGCCTCGGCGGTAGTAGACGGTTTATACATGGTAAAAACGCGCACGACCGACTCCCATCACGGCTGGATGGAGAACGTTTTTACCGCCGGCGATAACCTGGTCCAGTTCGTCTACGATATCGATATTCCAACAGGCTCCGTGACTTACCCTGCCGACAAGAGCACGCAATCGCCCAGCAGTTACATCATCATAAATCCCGCGGTTTCCACTCTGCACGTGACCGGGAACGCGACGGACAATTCCTACGGCCAGATACAGAAGGTAGTCGCCAGGCTCCAGTGCGCCGGCAGCTCGACGAAGGCGGGCCAGTTCTATGATTTCAGCAACGAGCCCAACTGGTCCGCGAGCTATAAAGAAAAGGTAATGACGCCGGGCTATGGACAGTATAATTCCTGGGGCTGGAGCATCGATATATCAACGAATGCTTTCAACCAGGACCAGACCACTTACTATTTATCCGTGCAGGTGATGGATATGGCGGGAAACTGGCAGCCCGCCGCTTCCACCAATACCTTCATGATAGACAGCACGAGGCCTTCTTTCAGCGTGGTTCAGCCCCTGACCGGCAAATGGGTCAACAGCCTCCCCTTCATCTCGGGGACCGCGCAGGACACGTGCCAGATAGACGTCTCGAGCGGAATATACCTGTTCATCAAAGAAACAGGCGGCCCTTCCGACAGGTACCTCAATCCCGCTTCCGGCTGGCAGAACTATTTCTCCGGTTTCGAAACGCAGGCGAACTACGTCAAATGGGTTTCCACCGCGGTCGCGAATTCCGGGCAGTGGCAGTACAAAAATCCCGGCTGGGTGCATAACCGCCTCTACACTATTTACGCTTTCGCGAAAGACATCGCCGGCAACTACACCATCGGCTGGACTACGACGACCTTCTATTACGATATATATAACGTCGGCCCCCCGGAGGAGCCGGATTCGCTGACCATAACGCCTTCGAGCGGCTCAATATTGGCGAGCCTCCCGACTATTTCGGGAACGGCCCACGACAACGTAAACGGCGGTATTAACTACGTAAAGATCCTACTGTGGCGCAATTCCGACGGCAAGTGGTGGGACGGGACTGTCTGGCAGCCCGCGCCCTTGCCCGACCCTTCCAGCCAGATAACCCAGAGCCCTCAGACCGTCGGCGGGACCGATACGTCCTTCAATAAGACCACGGGGCTTCCTTCGCCCCTTGACGACGGCTGTACCTATTTCATCTCGACCGTAGGTTTCGATATGGTCACCGACCCGTCCGGGAACCCGGCGGGCAACTACGAGCTCAACCGCACGACCATCACGTTCTGGGGTGATACCGTGGCGCCGCTGAGCGCCGTAACCGTCCCGGGTTCGCCGTATTATTTTAAATCCAGCGGGTTGCCTACCATTTCCGGCACTGCCTCGGATAGCGTGGGTATTAACAACCTCGAGATACGCATATCCTATAATGACGGAACTCAGCATTCCTGGCACGGAGGCGCTTGGAGCGCGGATGATTACTGGATAACTCTCGCCACGAACCTCAACCAGCGCACGACATCGTGGATCTACGTTCCTTCGGCTAATCCCTGGACGGGCAACCCCAACACGAGCTATTCCGTAAACATCAGGTCGAAAGATTACCTGAGGTATGAAACTAATTTTACTACCGTGACCTTTACGATCGATGATATAGCTCCCCAGTCCGTGACGATCTACCCGGCGAACGCTTCGCCGGACAGTTTTGTCAACGCGGCGAATCTTCCCACTATCTCCGGGACCTGTTCGTCGGACAGCCAGTCCAATACCCTCAGGGTTTACATAAGGGACCTCTCCCGGGGTACTACTTACTGGAACGGGTCGAGCTGGGTAAATAACGTTTCGACCTGGGTGGTCGCGACGAACCCGCTCTCGAACCAGTGGCAGGTGGTTATCCCGACCGCGCAATGGACCAACGGGAACAAATACAGGATACGCTCTACCTCTATAGACCAGGCGGGCAACGTTGAAACGCCCGGGCAGGCGGAGCCGGTTTCGGGCGGCAACACGTTCATCATAGATTCTTCAGCGCCCGTGTCCGGAGTGGCTTTCCCGATTACGGGTACGATCTATCAGGGGCTCAATTCCATATCCGGGACCTGCGTCGACCCGCAGCCCGGCGCGAACGTCGGAAAAGTTTCCGACGTCCTCGTTTACATAGTCCGCGAATACGACGGATATTATTTCAACGGCGGCACGGGCGGCAACGGTTGGTCGGGCCCGCAGTTCTATATCGGAAAAAGCACCGGTGTTTTGCCGGTGGGCTCTTCGTTCGGCACCAGCTCTTCGCAGAACTGGAATTACAGCGTTCCCAGCGGCACGGTCGGCGGCTATTTCTCAAATTCCAAGTGGTACAGGACCTACAGTCTCGGCGTAGACCTCACGAACAGCGGCCTTCCGAATAACTACGAATATAGGAATATGACCGGTGACGGCGGGCTTCCTTCGCTCCCGTATGTCCGGTTCACCGTGGATTTTTCAACGCCCACCTGCGCTATCTCGTCGCCGACCGCCGGCGGTATGTACAACATCTCGGGCCTTAATTCCATCGCCGGCACGGCTTCGGACCTGCCGACAGGAGTGAACCCTGAAGATTACCAGGGGCAACTTGACAAGGTCAGGATACTGATAACGAATACCTCGGCAACTCAATACTGGCTGGGCGGTGGAAACTGGACGACTACGCTTCCCGCCCCGGGCTCATGGCCGCTGGTAAAAGGCGGGCTCATAGTAAACACGACCTCCTGGGTATACTCCGACGTGCCGTCTCCCTGGCCGTCAGCGAACTTTACGGTGAAGGTGCGCGTTTACGACGCGGTGGGGAACTGGATCGAATCGGCCCAGCCGAGTTTTACGGTAGACTCGGTGGCCCCGAACTCGGGAATAGTCACTCCTCCACAGGGCAGCAATGCTTACAACAATACGAATAACGCTCTTGCCTCCATAACGGGTACCGCCACGGACGACCTTTCCGGCATACCGTCAAATCCCGGCTCGGCCTACCACGGCGTAAAACTGTATATCCAGGACCTGACCCAGGGCTCGACTTACTGGAACGGCTCCCTGTGGGTATACAACGCTTCAAGTTTTTGGATCGACGGCAGCGTTACCCTCCCCAACTCGACGAACACCGGCTGGAGTTACGGCACGTCTTTCCTTACCGCCGGGATGAACGGCCATAATTTCCAGCTCCAGTCCAAGGCCTGCGACCAGGCGCAGAACTTCGAAATCCCGACGCTTACCTGCAGCTTTATATACGATATAACGGCCCCGACCTCGGCGGTCCTTTCTCCGGCCGACGGTAGCAAGGTCTCGAGCGTCAGCATTAAGGGCGAGGCGCGGGACTTTTTCCCCGGCTCCGGGCTTGACGTGACACAACTGCAGATAATTGACAGGGGAGCCGCTAACGACAGCAACTACAACTATTGGGCGGGCTCTTCCTGGACTGTGACCTCCGCCTGGGTGACGGCCAACTGGTCCGCCGCGGTCTCGACCCAGACCTGCGGCTGGAACTACGTCGTGCCCGTCTCCTCGCTTACGACCGGCAGGTACTACCGCGTCGTCTCGCGCGCCCGCGACAAGGCCATCAATTACGACACCGTCTGCTCGACCTCGACCTTCCTTTACGATACGTCTGTGCCGCAGTCGCACGTCACAGACATTCCCGATTTCTATTACAGCCCTGCGACCTATGTGGACAGGCTGACCGAGATAAAGGGCGAAGGCTCGGCGCAGCAGGCCGTCACCGAGTCCGACGTGCTCATCTACGACGTGACCAACAACCGCACCTGGAACAACGTCAGCTGGGCTGCCGGCTACGATAACACTAAATGGAACGTGGCTTCCGGCTACGAATATTTTATCTACACGAGCGTCCCGTCGGAATTCTCGAACCCTCCGGGCGAAGCCCTATACCGCATCCAGACGAGGATAAAAACGGCTACGGCCACGGAAGTGCCGGGCCTCGTCAAGACCATAGCTATTAAAAAAGGTATGTCGCCTTATTCGTATATCTCGAACCCTGTCCAGAACTCTTATGTCAGCTCCATACCCAACGTCAACGCGAAGATGACCTTTAACAACAGCGCGAGCCCGACATCGCTGAAGGTCCGCATAGAGAACGTCACCGACAGCACCGTGCAGCAGGACTGGACCAGCGCGACGCTTGGCACCAGCTGGTCCGAGAACGGCTACACAGTCTATCCTGCCACGCTGACCTACGGCGGCTGGACGCCGAACAAGGCATACCGCCTGCGCACCCAGGGCTCCTACTCGGCCGGTGCGAACCTGGAAACTCTGCCCGTCGCCAACGAGGACGGAACCGTCGTTTTCCTCGACCAGACCAACCCGGTCTCGACGCTCGTTACGCCGGCTCACGGGGTTTCTTACAACACGTTCTCGACCTCGAGCGGTACTTACTCCGATAACTTCTCGGGTGTGGCCACGGTCGGCATTGCGATAGCGGACCTTACTTCGGGCACCACGAATTACTGGCGCTGGTGGACGAGCTCCGGCACCTGGGTGGCCGCCGAATATTATAACACAGCTACAATGGTCTCGAGCTATACCTGGTCCTATTCGAACGTGCCCGCCTGGTCCGACGGCGGCACTTATAACATAAGGGTAAAGTCGACGGATAAAGCGACTAACCAGGAAAACAACCCGGCGCTCCTGAGATTCTCCGATTCCGCGGTGTCTAACAGCCACACGTTCAAGTTCGCCACGAGCGGCCCGGCCTCAGCCGTTACCTTGCCCACCGACGGCAACGTCTATTCCGGCATCGTGACGATATCCGGCACCTGCTATGACCCCAACGCGCCGCTGGCGGGAGCAGATTTTTCAATAGACAGGGACGTTAACGGCGACAACATTCCCGACGGCGGGCTCTCCGCGGGTACGAGCGGCGCCTGGGGCGCGACAGGCCAGTGGTTCGCCGTGGATAATTTCACGGTGGTCGGCAACACCGCGACGTTCTACAGCGCCATATCGCCCGCCACGACCTGGACGAACAACTACGGTTACTACATAAAGGCCAGGGCCAGGAGCTCTACGCAGAACGGCAATAACCAGGGGCCCAACTCGAGCACGATAAAAGTTTACATAGACAAACAGGCCCCTTCATCCGCGATAATTTTCCCGACCACCCAGCCGCAGAGAACGCTCACCGCGATCTCCGGGACGGTTTCCGATAACATCAAGCTTTTTGTCGCCGGGCCGTTGAAAATAAGGATCTACGACGCGGTCGGCGGCGACAACTATTTCAACTGGGTATCGAGCCAGTTCGTGACGAACCCGGCCGATCCTAGTCTGCCGCAGTACTGGGAAACCGCTAATTTCACGCCATACTCGGGGACTAACTCTTCGGGTACGTGGCAGGTGCTGGGAGCGACGGTAGTCGGCTGGCAGACGCCATATACTTACCGCATAGACACTTACGCCCAGGACAGCATAGGCCAGTTCGAGGTGCCGACTACCAGCGTGTCTTTCAAGTTCGACGCGAACCCCCCGAATTCGTTTTTCATAACTCCGACGAGCGGAACGTATTACAACACCGGCCCCACCGGCGCGACCATTACCGGAACCGCGGCGGACGGCGCGGGAGAATCGGGCCTTACGGAAGTCAAGTTCTTCCTGCAGGATGTAACGCGCGGCACGACTTACTGGAACAGCGTGAGCTGGTCGAACAGCGCAACTCCCATGTGGCTGTCGTCAGACTTTACGGCCGGCTCGCCCGGGCAGTGGAAATATCCGGCGGCATTCAACGATATCGATTACTCGGGCCTCGACGGCCACCAGTTCCGCCTCATCACAAAAGGCAGGGACAACGCGACTAACGAGGAAGGCAACGGGAACGGCAACACGGGCGTGACCTATACCTATGATATAACCCCTCCGCAGGGCGCGATAACCAATCCGCTGGCCAACGGTTATGTCCAGCGTTCCTCCAGGATCTACGGCACTTCGAGCGACGCGGCGCCCGGTGCTGTTGGCGACGTCGAGGTAAGGATAAAGAACACCACCGACAACCTTTTCTGGAACTGGGCCGTCAACAACGGTTCCTGGACCGTAACCGGCTCGCCGGAAGTCTGGAACCCGGTAACTTCCACGGGCACTCTCTCTTCTTCGGCGACGTTCTGGATGCTCGGTTCTACGCCCTGGGTAACAGGCAAGACTTACGAGATCAACGTTAAATTCAAGGACCTGGCGGGCAACTGGGCGGTCAGCTATTCGACCGTGACCAATATCAGGGCCGACTTCGATAACCCGGTGTCGAGCATCACGCTCCCCAATAATTACGCCGATGCGAGCAGCCCGCTCCAGAACCTCGCCACTATTTCAGGGACCTGCGGCGACTTTACGCCCGGCAACGTGAGCAATATGAAGGTTGAGATACGCTGCACAGGAGCCGTTAGGAACGGGGCTCCGACCGCTTACTGGAACGGCACGGCCTGGCAGGGCTCCCAGTGCTACCTTTCTGTAAGCTCGGTGACCGTGCTCGCGAATACGACCTGGTATTACGATAACGGCGGCGCCGGCTGCGACGTCGTCTGGCAGGCGGAAGGCGCACAAAACTGGTTCGGCATAAGGGCCTACGCCGTGGACGCCGCGGGTAACTCGGAATACAACGGAACGCCCCCGCTCGATATGGTCGACTTCTATTACAACGTCCCGCCCGCGGTAACGGGGATCACCCAGCCAGCTCCCGCCGTGATCGGCGACCCGTACGCTTACACGAGCACTAACCTCAACACGATAATAGGTACCTGCAACAGCTACACCACGGCTTATGTCCTGGTCGCGATAAAACGCAATACCGATAACTTTAACTGGTTTGGTTCTTCCTGGAGCGCCTCCACCGGGTCCAACGACTGGACCTGGCTCCTGGCCAACTCTTTCGTGCAGGGCAATCCCGGCACCTGGTCCTACGGCCCCCAGGGCTTCAACTGGCTGATCACGTCATCTTATACGGTAAGGTCCCGCGGTTTCGGCATAAACCCCGAACCGCTTATTTCGGTCAAATCCAACCCTTTCCTCTACGACCCGAACGAACCCAATACCTGGATCACCCTGCCCGGCTCGAACGGTCAGTACAACAGCCTTACGATGATCAGCGGAACAGCGCTTGACAATACGGCCCTTGACGCGATAAAGAAAGTCGATGTTGCCGTTCAAAAGGGCCTGTCCGGCACGGTCTGGCTGAGGAACATAGGTACGACACCGTCCTGGTTCAACTCCGGCTCCGCCGTGCCCGGCGCCCCGGACTGGAACACGGTTTCCGGCGCGGAGAACTGGCAATTGAGCCTTACCACGAATCCCTGGACGGACGGCAACTACTATGTAATCTGGGCCAGATCCCAGGACAAGGCGGCCAACAGCGATTCAACGCCCGCGCAGAGCAGTTTCCTCTTTGATTTTTCGTCACCCACGGCTAAGATAACGTCGCTGATCGGTGGGACCACTTATTCGACCCTCGCCACCATTTCCGGTACTGCCTGGGATACGGCGACGGTAGGCGCGAGCTCGGGCACTCTGAGCAAGGTGGAAATATACATAGCCGAGAACAGCAGCGGTTACTTCTGGCACGGCTCGGATTTCGGAGTGGGCGCCGTCTGGTCAACCACAACGATCTGCGTGCCGAACGTTTCCGCGTCGTCGTGGACTTACGCCGTGGACGGCTCGAAGTTCACCCAGGGTTTCAGCTATACGGTGCTGATACGCTCATCGGACACGGCGGGTAATTATCAGCAGGATTTCGGCGTCAATACCGCTTCCGTAACTTTCTTCTGGGACAAACTGCCGCCGCTGACCTCGATCACGAACCCCCCGGCGGATGCGATGAAATTCAACCTGACGACGATGGACTTAAGGGGCACTGCTACCGACTCGCCCGCGGGCGTTGCCGCGGTCAAGCTCCAGCTGCAGAGGATCCAGGGCGGCGTGACGTACTACTACCTGGGCAGCGGCAACTGGGACACATCGATGCCGGCCGACAGGGACGCGAGCTACCCCGACCCGTCGGTGCCCAGCTGGAAGTTCACGGTCACGAACATGCCTTCGGATGAATGGTACAACATCAAGGTGCGCGGCATTGACACCTCCTCGCCCCAGAACGGCGGCACGTTCGGCGCGGGCTATAATTTCATAATAGATACCACGCCTCCCGTCGCCGTCATCAATACGCCGCAGAACGCGAAGGTCTACAGGGTCGCGTCTCTGGCGTCGGTAACCGGAACCGCGAACGGCGACCTCTCGGGCATAGATAAAGTGCAGGTGCAGATAAGCCAGTACGGCGGAAGTATCATAAGAAGTTTCGGCACGGTCACGAAAGACGCGGTCAGCGGCACCGTCAACTGGTCTACGGGCACGGCGGACATTTCCTGGACGAGCGGCAATAAATATTCCATTGAGGTCAAGTCCTACGACCTGGCCGGCTCCACGCAGGTGGCCATATCGTCCGTCACCTTCCTTGTCGACGAAGAAGCGCCCTCCGTATCGATATACACGGCCGACCCGGCGACCTGGGCGGATTACACCATATCTTCCGGCACAGTTTCCGACGCGGTTTCATATATCTCCACGGTGACGGTCGCGATACAACGCTCGGACGGCAAGTGGTTCACGGGCACGGATTTCTCGGGCTCTTCGGCGCTCTATTCAACGGCGACGCTCAACGGCGGGCAGTGGTCTTACACCGGCTTTAGCGCTTACCTCCAGCAGAACAACGGCTACCAGTTCTTCGCCACGGCTTACGACGCGGCAGGCAACGCGGCGACCGTTTCTTCCAAGATAGACTACTCGTCGCCGACGGTGACGATACAGGCGCCGCAGGACCTGCAAAATTACCGCTCGGTAGACCTGCCGAAAATAAGCGGCACCGCGGCCGACAGGACGACGGGCGTAAAAGAAGTAAGGATAGCTCTCTATAAACCGCTGGCCGGCTACTGGGATGGCAACTACTCTCCCGCGGGCTGGGGAGCCGCTAACTGGGTCCTCGCGAACGGGACAACGAACTGGTATATCTCTTCGCCGCAACTGGACTCCAACGTCGCCTACACTCTGACGGTGGCGGCTAAGGATTTCGACAACAATTACACGACCTCGACAAGCATTTCTTTCACCATAGACAATTCGACCCCCACGTGCGGCGTCACTCTGCCGTCGCCGGGAACGTTCCTGAGCACGGCCCTGACGACTATCTCGGGCACCGCGGCGGACGGTTTCGGCGGTTCCGGCATACCGGGGATGGGCGTCAAGGTTAAGATCAGAAGGATATCCGGGTCCACTATCGAGTGGTGGAATTCGTCCAACCAGTGGGTCACCTCGGAGCCGAGCCCTTTCTCATTAGACCCGATAGTCGTCGCGCCCGCCAACCAGAACAACTACACCTGGCAGATGAACGCTCCCCAGTGGAACGATAACTGGTACCACGAGATATTCGTTAGAGCCATGGACTACGCCACGAACAACGATCCCAACTCGTTCTACGTTTCGAGCGTGACGTTCGATACGACGAGGCCTACTTCCCAGGTCACGTCCCATCCCATCGCGGGAACATATCCTCCGGGCTTTGCCAACTCCATAAGCCTCATTTCCGGGACGTGCGACGACAGCCAGTCCACCAAAGTTCAGGCGAGCCTGGTGAGCGAAGTGGACGTCGCCATAAGAAGGCTCACCGGCGGCACCACGCAGTGGTGGAGTGGCTGGGGGACCAGGAGCTGGGTGGAACAGCTCGCTCCGATATGGTCCACGGCCACTATCACGGGCGGCGTGGGCGGTTCCACCTGGACGTACGACCTGGGTGGCAATATCGCCGACGACACCACGGCTTACTGGATAATATCGAAGGCGATGGACAGGGCCTCGAATTACGAAGCCACCCTCTCAACCATAATATTCGTCTGCGACACTTCGGCTCCCTCGTCTAAAGTCGTGACGCCCGTGAATGACCAGTCTGGAGTGACGCCGATGGACAACCTCCCGTCGATCTCGGGCACCGCCGGGGACTTCCCTCCGGGACAGATAAAGAACGTCAAGATAATGATCTACTGCCCGTACGTGTCTCCGCCGAACGGCGCGCCCAACGTCAACAACAAGTACTGGACCCTGGCTTCTGGTATGGCCGGAGGTATAGGGAACTGGTCCGCGACGCCGACGTGGCTGGATGCGGCCTACTCGAACGGCAACTGGACGTTCGACACCAGCGGCATATTCTTCGACGCGAAAGAATCGCCAGGCTACAATTACCAGGTCTGGTCAATGTCTCAGGATAAGGCCAACAATTACCAGGTCGGCAGCTCGACCTCGAATTTCTGGTTCTCGGCGTCCCTGCCCGCTACGGTAGTGCAGTTCCCGGTCAGCAACTCTTACTACAGGGCCGACGCCAATCTCCAGCCCTACGGAACGGCTAACCAGTATACGAAAACCGCCAACGGCGGCGTCACGGTGAGGATAAGCTCGGCGCCGAGTTACGGTTCGTCCTGGAACGAAGCGACTAAACAATGGGTGCCCGGCGAATACTGGAACACGGTCAGCTTCACCGAAGGGGTGATGGGGAATTCCGGCACCTGGTCAATGCTTACTCTTTCCTCTTCTGCCTTTACAGACGGGCTCTACAGGCTCAACTCGAAAGGCCACGGGCCCGCTGGCGACGAAGTCAACGTCAAGGACATAGCGTTCTATGTCGACCGGTTGTCTCCCACCGGAAGTATTTCCGCTCCTCTGTACGACGCTCAGAACCGGTATATCAACACGTTCTCCGGCCTTTCCAACGATACCGTTCCCGGGGTAGTGAGCAAAGCCGAGCTCCAGATAAGAAAGCAGGTAGCCGCCATAGACTATTATTTTGACGGGTTCAGCTGGCAGACCGATTCGACCTGGACCCTGACCGCGGCGAACGACGGAACTTTTAACTCGGAGAATGAGCCGTGGACTTACACGGTCGCTTACCCTACCGCCGCCTGGGTGACCGAGGGCTACCACTACATAAAACTCAAAGTTTCAGACAAGAGCAACCCGGCCAACACCGTTACTACGCTCGAAACCAGGGTGATAATAGACCGCACGCCCCCCTCGAGCGCCCTGGTCTTCCCGAACTTGTCCTACCACAACTCGGTCCCGTCCGTGAGCGGCACGTCCTCCGACGTTGTTCCCGGCAAGCAGGCCGAGATCGACCTGCACGTGGTAAACCTCGACACCACCCGGTACTGGGACGGCGGCGGTTGGAACATCCAGGACCAGTGGAAGAGCTCCGTGGGCTCCAGCTCCAATTTCGACGTCAAATTCTCCACCTGGTTCGAGGTCAATCCCGGTACGTGGTCCTACACGGGCATAAACTGGGATCCCGGCTATAAGTACAACGTTCAATCGCGGGCCGTAGACAAGGCGGGCAACCCTGAAACGGCCGGGGCGGGATTTACGTTCATCTACGACCCCGAAAGACCCGTATCGAAGGTAACGTCGCCCGGCTCCTCCGCCAACGTCCGCGCGCTTTCGCAAATACAGGGCACAGCCCAGGATGTCACCGTCAATTACTGGACGACCGGGATCTCAACGACGAGCAACGTAAATACAGGCGTCAACGTAGCGCTCTACAGCGTAGCCACCAGCAGCTTTTTCGCGGGCGGAGGCAACTGGAACTCACCCGTTCCACAGTGGTACGCCACCATATATTCTTCGGTTACGACGGGCTGGCAGCTTGACGTTGTAGGTATGAACGTCTTCCAGGGCAACGGGAACCCCGCCGACGGGGTCTACGAAATAATACCCCGCGCCGTGGACATCGCGGGCAACTTCGAGACCAACTTCAGCACCGTTTCCTTCACCTGGGACAGGACGCCCCCGACCTCGTTTACTACAAGCCCGTCTTCGGGTTCTTTCGTTGGGTCCCTCAGCCAGATCACGGGCACCGCCAATGACGCGACCTCCGGTTTAAAACAGGTGGCCGTCAATTTCTCGTATAACGATTCCGGCACGAATTACTACTGGACGGGCTCGTCCTGGACCTTGACCGCCTACGACCTTATGGTCAATAAAGCCGGCGAGACCGGAACGGCCTCCTGGAGCGTAGGTATTACCACAGGCCTCGTGCAGGGCATAACCTACGCCGTTAAGTCCAAGGCGACGGATGAGGCGGGGAACAACGAAGCCTCGCCCAACATAACCTATTTCACTTGCGACAGGGTAGGGCCCACCGTGGCCATTTCCACGCCGGTCGCGTCAGCCCCTGGGAACGATTTCGGGCCCAATAAAACCTTGAGCTCCATCGCGGGAACCGCGAACGACAGCCCGTCGGGCATAAATAAAGTCGAATTGAAGATCATCGACGTGACCGCTAACCCCTCCAAGCGCTGGGACGGAGGAACGTGGGTGGACGTAGCCGTTGATACCTGGGTGGGAGCGGCCTATTCGAACGGCAACTGGTCGTACCCCTCTCCCGACTGGAGCGTTGCCGCCAGGACCAACCACACGTTCAGCGTTCAGGCGAGGGCTTATGATAACGCCAGCAACCCGACCACGGGATCCGCGCAGACTTTTGTTTACGATTCCACCGCTCCGGTAACGGGTATTATCAGGCCGAGCCGGCAGTTCGAGAATGCAAGCCTTTCATCGATAAGCGGCACCGCGCAGGACGTGGATCCCGGCACACTGGTCACCTCCGGGCTCCAGAAGGTCCAGATCGCGATAATGCTCTCCGGGCAGTATTTCCAGAGCCAGCCGCATAATTTCGCCGCCGGCGAGGCCTGGTTCGACGTTTCCGGCTCGCCCTGGAATTCCTCTTACGTGCCCACGTGGGTCGACAACAATATCTACCAGGTGATGGTCCGGGCCTATGACTATTCGAACAACCAGTCGGCGGTGGCTATCTCCACCTTCACCTACGACTCGGTGCTGGCCGTCTCTACTATAACCAATGTCACCAACGGTTTGTGTTATAACTCGATGAGCTCGATAAACGGGACCGCGAACGATACCATTTCCGGGGTCAACAGGGTTGAGGTGGTCCTCCGGGACATCGACAAATTCGGTAACCAGTTCTGGGACCCGGCGACGCTTGCTTTCGACCTGCCGGCCGCGCAGTGGGGGATAGTGTCGGGGACGAGCTCCTGGAAAATAACGAGCAGCTCTTATACGCTCATTCCGGGAGACCGCTACCGCGTGATAGCGCGCGCGATAGACGTAGCCGGAAATATTCCGGCCGATCCCTCGGACTGGAGCACTTTCGGCACGCTTTTCCGGTTCGATAACGCCCCGCCTGTTTCGATAGCGACGTCTCCCGCCAACGGCAGTTTCCGCAACGCGGATTTTACCGATATCTACGGAACGGCCAACGACACCTTCAGCGGGAACAGCGGCATAACGACGGTGAAGTACCGGATGCAGCGTTCGGACGGCGCCTGGTATTCCGGAGGAGCGAACTGGAGCGGGGTCAAGGATTCCTGGGACAACGCGACCTACACCGACGGCAACCCCGGACACTGGTACAAGATACTGAGCGCCTCTCCCTGGACCGACGGCTACAAGTACTCCATAATGAGTTACGCCCAGGACAACGCCTTCAACACGGAAGTTAATTATTCGACCGTGACCTTCACGTTCGATACCACTCCGCCGGCCTCGGAGATCAACGGGCCGGTCTCCGGCAACTACTATAATTCGATGACTTACGTCTGGGGGGCCTCAACCGATACCACCGCTTCCCCCGGCGGCCAGGCCGTGGGCGTGAGCTCGGTAACGGTCAGGATCAAACGCGAATCGGACGGCTACTACTTCTCGGGCAACCCGGGAAACCCCTGGCTGAGCAGCGAGCCCGCGAACCTGCCCCAGTGTTTCCTCGGGGTTTCTTCTTTCAGCTACGTTATCTCCGATTCTTACTGGACGGATAACACCTCTTACACGATAACGGCGAAATCTTTCGATAAAGCGGGCAACTCGGGCTACGGCTCAAGCTCTTATTTCATCTTTGATGCCTCCGCCCCCGTTTCACTTGTGACCCTGCCGGTCTCCGACGGCCTGACGATGAACCTCCTGCCGACCATTTCCGGCACGGCGAAAGACCTTGTCGACGGCGGCCTAGGTAAGATCAGCGAGGTGAGAGTTAGGCTGCAGCGCGTCAGCGTTGGCACTTCGCAGGCCGGCGACGACAACTGGTGGACGGGCTCGGGCTGGCAGGCGGGAGCGTTCAACGATGCCTGGTGGCAGCCGGCGGCGTGGAACGAAGGCGCCGCAACCTGGCAATTTCCTACCGCGGGCATTACGTTTACTTATAACGGCGGTTACCGAGTAGACGCCCGCGCGATGGACAAGGCGATCAATTATCAGACCGTTTATTCCTCGCGAACCTTCATCTTCCGTCCGCCGATGGCCAACACCGTGATAAACGCCCCCGTGGATTCGAAGTTCTACAAGGCGCTCACTCTTATAAACGGAACCAGTAATGACCAGACCGCGGTTTTCAACCTTAGCATCCAGCGGCTCTCTGACGGAAAGTTCTACGATGCAACGCCTTCTTCCTGGACCGTTTTGCCTTCGGGGTATTGGTTCACCATCACGCCTTCTTCGCCCGCGTGGAATTTCACCGTTCCGGGCGCGCTGTGGGTGAACGGTTCGTCGTATACGGTGAGGAGCCGCGGCCAGAACACGTGGGGAATATGGGAGAACAGCACCCTGATAACCCCGCCCGCCGCGAACGCCATAACGTTCACTTACGATACGGGCGAGCCCAACTCGAATTTCATCGCGCCTCTGGACGCGTCTTATTATAATTCGCTGACGAGCCTTACGGGCACGGCCTCCGACGCCCTGAGCGGCGTCAACACGGTTGACGTGCTCATCAAAAAAGGCACCCAGTATTTTGACGTGGCCAACTCTTCCTGGACGCTCTCTGAAACGTGGAACTCGGCCGCCTACGGTTCGGGCAACTGGCAGCTGACTCTGCTTTCGACCTGCGCCGCGGCCGCGTGGACTGACGGCCAGAGCTACCTTATAAAGTCGCGCGCCACCGACAACGCTTTGCTCACGGGCAACAGCGAAGGCCTGGGCACCGGGAACGCCGGGATAAACGTTACCTACGACGTGACCAGGCCGACCTCGGCCATCATAACGCCGGTCCACTCATCGAACTACAACTCGCTTGCTACCATCACCGGCACGGTCAGCGATACGGCCGGCCAGAGGGTCGAGGTGCAGATCTTCGACCTCGGCGGACAGAACGCCTCCCTGGGCTATTACAACGGTTCGGGCGACTGGCAGACCGGCGGGGTCTGGCTCAGCACCGAGAACGCGAGCGGTTTTTCAATGACCGCGACGAACTGGATCTACGTGCCGAACCCGGCGATCGGCTGGAAGAGCGGGAACAAATATCTCATCGTGTCGAGAGCGAGAGACCGCGCGGGCAACCTGCAGAACCAGTTCTCGCTGGGTTCTTCTAGCAACACCTTCGTCTTCGACACAAAGGCCCCGGTCAGCGCGCTTACAAAGCCCGCGAGCGCCGTGACCGGCAGTCTCGCCGATATTTCCGGTACCTCGGCCGACGCGACCGAGGCCTATTACGCCGGTATCACCGCGGACGTTTCGCGCATCAGCATAACGGTCAGGGACCTCACCTACCCAAGCACTTACTGGAAAGGCGCGGCCTGGGGCGTAGACCCGAGCACGCTCACTCCGTCGGGCATCAGCTCCATAGCGGGCCCCGCGGTTTCGTGGTACAGGAGCGGGGTGAACTGGATCAGCGACAGGCAGTACCGCGTGAGTTACTGGGCGCAGGATGACCTCGGGAACTCCGCGGGCATCTCAAGCTTTGACGTTACTTACGACACCACTCCTCCGACAACGGCGGTATCTTATCCGTCCAATTATGCTAAATTCGGCGTTATGCCGACCATTTCCGGAACCGCGAACGCTTTTATTTCGGGCCTCGCCGAAGTTGACGTGAAAGTCAGCTCCTGGACCGGCGCCGGGTGGTATACGGTTACCGACTGGTCGCAGACTGGCGTCACCATAACGGGTTCGACCTGGACTTACTCGGGCTTCGGCACCCTCAACTCCGGAACGACTTACCAGGTGCAGGCGAGAGGCATAGACCTCGCCGGTAACTACGACACGGTCCTTTCCACCGTGGCTTTCGTCTACGATACCCAGGCCCCGCAGACCGGCTTCATCAAACCCGTATCGGGAGGTTTTTACGGGCCGGCTAACACTCTCGCGAATATTTCCGGCACCGCGACGGACGCTTTCGGGGTCGGCAGGGTTTACCTGAGGATCCAGAGGAACGACGGTTATTACTGGGACAACACCGACTGGGTCTCGAACAGTTCTACCTGGAACATCACCGCGTTGGCCGTGAACTGGAATTACACGAACTTTACGCCTCAAGACGGATATATTTACACGTTAAATTCACGCGCCTCGGACCTCGCCGGCAATCTCTCCGGCTGGACCACGGCGACCTTCACTTACGATTCAACGCTGCCCGTGCTCGTGCTGCAGCAGCCCGCGGCTTCGAACCTTAACGCTCTCCCGACCATTTCGGGCACGGTCTTCGAACCCGCTGGAACCTTCGGCACGAACCGTTCCGGGCTCCTGAGGGTCGAGGTCGAGATACAATATAACCCGGACAGCGGCGGCAACTGGTGGAATCCCGGCACGCATAATTTTGATATTTCCGACTCAAACGCTGCCTGGTTCGACGTGGATGACCTCAGCGGCGCGTCCGGCCCGGCGACGTGGAGCGTGCCGAGCATATCCACTCCCACCTGGGGCTCGAACCTGAAGTACCGCGTCAGGGCGAGAGCGTTCGACCAGTCTTTGAATATTTCAACGGCAACACTGCTTGAAAAAAGTTTTGTCTACGATACCGGCGGTTCCAATGTCGGGATCACGCTGCCCACGGCTTCGTCCTACTCGAGCCTGCCGAATATTTCCGGTACGGCCAACGATACGAACTCGCTCGGCGCCGTCAGCGCGGTCAATATAAGGATTAAGGACCTTACGCTTACCCAGTACTGGAAGAACTCCACTCAGAAATTCGAGGAATCGAACCAGGAAAACGCCTGGTTCAACCCGGCTAACACTTCCGGCAACTGGTCGGTCTGGGTCCAGACCTTCACCTGGACGTCCGGACACAAATACCAGATCGAGGCGCGCGCCTACGATACGGCGGGTAACTATTCCGCTTCAACGTCAACGGCCACGTTCCGTTTCGATAACCAGGCGCCCAACACTTTCGTCTTCCAGCCCGCGGACAGCACGTTCATCAGCAGCCTTTCGGAGATCTCCGGTACCGCTGTTGACGTACCCATAACGGCGACGGGAGACGGCAACAGCGGCACGGGCCTGACCCAGATACAGGTGGCGATAAAGGACAATTCAAAGAACGCCTGGTGGGGCTCCGCCTCATTTGACCAGCCCGGACCCCAGCCCTTCGCCTACAGCGGCTCCAAATCGCCGGAACCCGTTTACTGGAATTACACGGGCCTTACATCGGCGAAGCTGACCAGCGGAACTTCTTATTTTGCTACGGGTTGTTCCCTGGACAACGCCACTAACCAGGAACAATTCTCGGTCCGCGGCTCGACGTTCGTTTTCGACAACACGCCCGCGGTTTCGACCATCACGCTTCCTGTCAACGCCTATTACAAACAGCTTTCGACCCTGAGCGGCACGGCTCACGATTATCCCGGCTACGCGGGCGGCCTCGCGGCAGGAGTGCAGGCCGTGAGCGTTGCTGTCTGTCGTATCTCGGACGGCGCTCAGTGGACGGGAACGGCGGACAACTGGTCGGGCACGACCACTTATATGCCGGTCAACGGCACGGACAGCTGGACTCTGGCGACCCTGCCGCCGTGGCAGAGCGGCCAGAAATACCGCATCACCAGCAAATCGTGGGACAATGCCCTGCCCTCTCCCGGCAACGTCGAAACTGCCGGATGCCTGCGCTACTTCGTGTTCGACTCGTCGGCTCCCGGCACGGCAATGATCGCGCCCGTCTCGGGCGGTTACTACAAACAGCTCGATTCCATCACGGGTACGGCGCAGGATTATCCCGTCTCCCCGTACAATTGCGGCCTGTCATTGGCGGAGGTAAGGATACTGAGAGTCTCCGATAGCTATGAATGGACCGGGTCTTCCTGGACAAACTCGGCGAACTGGTGGAACACGGCTTCACTCGTGGCGGGGAACTGGCAGTACGCGAGCGTCCCTCCGTGGGAGAGCGGCAAGCAGTATACTATTTATTCCCGCGCGACCGACAACCTCAACAACGTGCAGAACCCGGTCACTTCGAGCAGTTTCTATTTTGACAACACTAACCCCAACTCGTTCGTCACCCTGCCCGCTGAAGGTGTGGGCTATACAACGCAAAACCCGCTCTCTACTATCTCGGGCACCGCTTACGACGCGACCGCCGGAGTGGATTCGGTGCAGATCTCGATACGCCTCGACAACCCGCCCCTGGACCCGGCGAACGCCGATCTGGGCGACCTCTGGTGGAGCCAGAGCGGTTCTTCCTGGGCGGCGGGAGGCGAGGGTCTCTATACCTATCCCGCCACCGTTTACGACAGGTCCGGCCAGACCGCTTACTGGTATTACAACGGGATATCCTCGACCGCATATATTTCCGGTAAAACATACAGGATAAAAACGATCGCGAAAGATTATACCCAGTATCCGGCCGCCAATTATGAAGCGCCTGCGTCCACCAGAAGTTTCTTCGTGGATAACGTGGCGCCGACGTCGAACCTGGCCTATCCCGTAGACGGACAGTCTTACACGTCGCTCGGCACTCTTTCCGGCACCGCGCTCGACGACTCGGCTACGTCGTCGGGAGTGAAATACACGGAGGCCCAGGTCTATTCTTCGGAGTACGGTTACTGGACAGGTTCCTCGTGGCAGGTGAGCCCCTCTACCTGGGTCATCGCGGCCAATCTCACGCCCTCGAATACTTTCTGGCAGTTCACGCAGGTTCCCACCTGGATAAGCGGAAAGTGGTACCAGATGCGTTCGCGCGCCACCGATAACGCGAACAACGTCGAAGACGGCGCGTCAAAATCCTGGGTCACTATCGCCGTGGATACCGCGCCTCCCGGCGTCGTGATAGTCATACCGCAGAACAACCAGACCTACGCGTCGCTGCCCACGATAACGGGTACGGCCGCGGACGATTTCTCGGGAGTAAAGACCAACGGCATTAGCCTCGTGATAGAAGACCTCTCCAACGGCCAGACCTGGAACAAGCCGATATTCCAGTCGGGGGAACACTGGGCCGCGGCCGCGGGAACCGAGACCTGGAAATTCACCGACGCGGTGACCTACACGAGCGGCAGGAAATACCTCGTCTATGTCAAGGCCCAGGACAACGCCGGCAACTCTACCCAGAACTACCAGGTGAGCGCGAATTCCAATACGTTCACGTTCGATAACGAGCCTCCATTAACCACCCTCGTGATGCCCGCTGCCGGCACGCCGACTTACAACTTCATAGGCGCGGTCTCGGGCACTTCGACCGATTCAACGGCCGAGCCCGGAGGTTTTGTATCCGGGCCAAAAGAAGCGCACATCCTCATCTCATATCTGCTGAACGGGGACACTTATTTCTGGACCGGCGGCGCGCCTTACACCCAGTACTGGAGCTCAGCGTCTTACCCGGCCAACGGCCTCGTAGTGCCGACCTCCGGCTTGTGGAGTTACACTCATTCGGAATTTACTAATTCCAACGCCTGGGCCACGGGGACTACCTACAAGATCGAGGCCTGGAGCGTAGATAACGCCGGCAACGCGGAGAGCCCGCACCTGACAAGGAACTTCAAATTCGACAACGTCGACCCTTCGGCGGCCATCAACCTGCCCGACCCGGCCGCGACCAGGGCCTACAGCAATCTCTCGCAGATAACGGGCACGGCGGCCGACACGAACAGCGCCATAGCGAAGATCGAGATCACTATCAAGGACGTTACCAGCGGGACGACCTATTATAACGGGAGCAGCTGGATAAACAGCCCGGCGGGCGATTTCTGGTTCGACATTGGCTCGGCGGGGAACAACTGGACTTACAATATCTCTTATCCCACGAGCGTGTGGACGGACGATCATTCTTATATAGTAAAAGCGCGCTCCTGGGACGCCGGTCACAACCTCTCGACAGCGACGCTTGACGTCACTTTCAAGAACGATACTACCCAGCCGCAGTCTTTCTTCGTGGCGCCGGTCAACGGTATGTTCTATAAGACGATAGCCACCATCACAGGGACCGCCGTCGACCCGGGAGGGGTCAACGCCGCGGGTGTCGCCGGGGTGGACGTCTCGATCTATAACGTCAACTACGGTTACTGGAGAGAAAGCTCGAGGTCGTGGGTCAGCTCGGCCCAGCGGTGGAACCCCGCCACTTATTCCGGTGGCAACTGGACGATAAGCATATCTTCGGATCCCTGGGAAGACGGGCAATCCTTCCAGATAATTTCAAGGGCGCTGGACAAGGTTATTAATATCTCGCAGTACGAAGGCAGCGGCCAGGGCAATGCCGGCATAACGGTTTCCGTGGACAACAAGCCGCCGATAGTCATAGTGCAGTCTCCCGCCAACAACACGAGCTACCAGTCTCTGGCCACTATTTCCGGTACGAGCGTGGACCAGGGCCCGGCGGGAGTAAATCAGATACAGCTCTCGGCCCGCAAGGTCAGCAGTTATTTCTGGAACGGCAACAACGCCTTCGACGCGGGCTCCGCCGTCTGGGTGACGGTCGCGGGCACGAGCCCCTGGACGTACACGAGAATAGCCGATATGAACGGGTGGGTGAGCGGCGGGACCTATGAGGTCTACGTCGTCGGCATAGATTCGGCCTCCAACATTTCCAGCCCCACTACCTCGTGGTTCAGGATAGATTATTCGTCGCCAACCTCGGTGATGATCGAGCCCGCGGATATGGACATAAGGACAACGGCCCTCACGCAGATAACCGGGACGGCAACGGACGGCGCGGGCGTCGGCGTGGGTTACGTCAAGATGCGCGTCCAGCGTTCCGACGGCAACTGGCTGAACTGGGATTATATGACCTGGGACGGCACGAACAGCTACTGGGAACCGTCTTCGTACGGCGCGGGGCAGTGGACAAAGACCGGCCTCGCCTCGGCGTTTTCCAGCGGCTTCGCGTATTATGTCAATTGCCGCGCTCAGGACACCGTGCAGGTGCCGGGGCCCAACTACGAGGCCTATTTCACCACGCACACGTATATTTACGACACCACCGGTCCCCTGACGAGAACAATAGTCCCAGGCAACAACACCTGGGCTAATTCCCTTCCCACCATTTCCGGCACCGCGAACGACCCGACGACCGTGCCGGGCGGTGTGCCCTCGGATGTCAGCAAAGTCGAGGTCAACATTCAAAGGCTCAGCGACAACCTCTTCTGGAACGGCACGGGCGCGTTCGACCAGCCGGGCGTCATCTGGAGCACGGCCGCGCTTTCCAGCATAGCTTTTTCTTCCTACAGCTGGACTTACAACATAACCGACGCTTACTGGACGAACCACACGTCTTACACGGTCACCGTGAGGGCCACGGACAACATCTCTAACGTCCAGTGGGGCACGACGAACTATTTCATTTACGACACGACCCCGCCCGTGATGGGCATAGTCGTGCCGACCGGTATCCAGCCGGCTTATCCCAGCGTTAACCAGATGCCGGTGATATCGGGAACAGCCTACGACGACAACATAGGGAAAATCGATTACGTCCAGATACAGATAAAGAACGTCGAGGACGCGGATTTCTGGAACCCGGGCAGCCCCGGCAGCTGGGGCGGCGCATCGTGGATCACCGTTAACTTTAACGCCGCGACGGGAGTTTGGAATTTCAACACCGTTACTCCGCCCGTCGCCTGGAAACCTCTGCTCAGCGCGTCTTACGAGGTCAAAGCCCGCGTCTACGATAAGGCGGGCAACGTCAATACCGTCATGCCTTTGAGGACTTTCAAGCTCGTGCCCCCCAGGCCGCAGTCGGTCATTACGACCGTGAAGAACAATACCTTCTACAAACAGATAACGACCATAGGCGGAACGGCTTCGGTGGCTGACGTGGGGATAGGCCAGACGAGGGACGTCTACATCCAGATAGTGAGGAACTCCGACGGGCAGTATTATACGCAGTTCTCGACCAACACCACCCACTACTGGGTCGCGGTCTCGACCTGGATGAACGCTTCTTCCATAACGCTCCCCGATTGGGATTATGACCTCGATACCACCCAGTTCGTCCACAATTCGAGCTACACGGTAAAGGTGCGCGCCGTCAGCGACGAGAGCATTTCCGAGTGGGACCCGTCTCCCTGGGGAACCGATACGACCCCGCCGGCTCCGAACTCGCTCGTAAATTTCTGGATAGACAACCAGTCTCCCGCGCTCGCGGTAGTCGCCCCAGGATCGACTTACGTAAGCTCCCTGGGCACGATCTCCGGCACCTGCCAGGACGTCCCGTCGGGGCCGAGCAACATAGCGGTAACCATAAAACGCGCGGACAACTATTTCTGGGACGTGCCTAATTCTTCGTGGACCCTTTCTCAGGTGTGGAACTCTACTACCAGCTTCTCGGGAGGCGTGTGGCAGGTGGCCGTGGCGACCAACCCGTGGGTGGACGGCACCGGTTATACCCTGAAGGTGCGCGTCTACGATAACGTGAGCCCCGTGCCGAATTCAACGCTGACCCCCGACCAGGGCTTTACCTACGACATATCATACCCGACCGCGACGCTGAGCTATCCCGCGCGGAACGCGATTATGAGCTCGGCCGACACGATGTCCGGCGCCTGCAGCGATCCCGTGCCGGGCCAGCTGCAGAGTGTCCAGGTGGTGATCCAGCGTTGCGACGGGGTGGACTGGCGCTACTGGAAGGACTTGCCTTTGATAGACCGCGGCTGGAAACTGACTCCCGTATGGAACGACGTGACATCTTTCAGCGCGTCTTCCTGGACCTGGGTCAAGCCGCCGGAACTGCTCTACGAGAACAACGCCACCTACTACGTTACTGTGCGCGCGAACGATATGGCGCAAAACCAGCAGACCAGTTTCGCGGTGGGAGTCTCGTCGTATTCTTTCCGCGCCGACCTCGAAGCGCCGTCGGCGACGGTGGACTATCCTTCCGACGAGCTTAATTTCAGCCCTTCCGGCACTTTCAATTTCACGGGTTCGATAACCGATAACCTCTCGGGCGGGACCACCGTAGGGCTGCAGCTCGCGAAACTCGAAGGGGCCGTGACCTATTACTGGACCGGCGCGGCCTGGTCGGTGAACGTATCTTCGTTCACCGCCGAGGAGCTAGGCCCCGGGACCATAAGCCGTTCCTGGAGCCACCCCTTCAACAACTGGACAAGCGACAGGGAATACATAATCAAAGCCCGCGGCTACGACGCGGCGATCCCGGTCGCCAACCTGGGCGTGTTCAATAACGGCGGCATAGGTTACACTTTCGTGATAGATACCACGCCGCCCAACTCCTATATAAGCGTACCGCAGGACGGCTCGAAAATGCCGGCGCTGAGCGCGATAACCGGAACGGCCCTGGGCGATATGGCGGGAATACAATCTGTTTCTCTTTCTATCCAGCGCGTAGCCGGGGCCACTAACGACGGTTATTACTGGAACGACGAGATCGCGAACTGGGTAAACGTTTCGACGTGGTGCCCCGCGATAGTCCCTCAGGGAACCGGCCAGCAGGCATGGTCGTACACGGTGCCCGCCGCCCTTCTTGTCGACGGGACCAGGTACCGCGTTATCTCGCGCGCCAGGGACCGGGCGCTCAACTTTGACGTTGTCTTGAGCACCGTCACGTTCCTCTATGATAAGTCCGCTCCCCAGACGGCCGTGACCGTCCCTTCTTCGCTTTATTACGGCCCCCAGAATACGCTAAACACCATCTCGGGCACGGCCCTGGATAATCCCGTGAACCCGGCCCTTAACGCCGAAATAGACAAAGTTTTTGTAAGGATCCAGAGGACCGGAGACAACAATTACTGGGATAACACCGACTGGGTCACGAACAGTTCGACCTGGTCAATAGTCACCGGCACTTCGCCCTGGACTTACAAGGGGCTCGCGTGGGACGACGGCAGGGTCTACACCATTAACTCCGACGCGCGGGACCTCGCGGGCAATCTGTCGGGCTGGACGACGGCGTCCTTCCGGTGGGATTCTACCATCCCCAGGGCCGGCATAATAGTGCCCGGCTCCAACTGGGTCTCGAGCCTGCCTTACGTTTCCGGCACGGCATACGACTGGCCGTCCGCCAACCCGAACAAATCCGGCCTCGCGAAAGTTGAAGTCGCTTTCCAGCAGAGCGACAGCCAGCAGTGGTTCAAACCCGGAGAGGGCTTCAACCAGGGAACGACTTACTGGATAACCGCGGCCAACTACACTGCGGAAAATTCCACCGCCACCTGGGCCGTGCCGAACGCCTCAACGCCCACGTGGGTCAACGGAAAGACATATTCGCTGCTCGTGGTCGCGACCGATATGTCCGGCAACCAGTCGGCGGTCAGCAGCGCCACCTTTACTTCCGACCAGACCCAGCCGACGCTCGCCATCACCAAGCCCGACCAGGCCGCCGAGAATTCGCTGCCTACCATATCCGGCACGGCCAACGATAAAGCCGACGTCAACCCCGGCAACATTTCTTACGTCCAGCTGCGCGTTTACGACGAGTCGCTGACGGAGTGGTATTCCAAGGCCGACGACCAGTTCGACATCGACCAGAGCCTGCCCGAGAGCGCTTGGTACGTCGCCACGAACACCTCCACCTGGGACGTCTGGTATTCGACGTTCACGAAGTGGGTGCCGGGAAGGTACTATGACATCAACGCGAGGGTCAAAGATATATCGGGCAACTGGTGCGCGGCTTACTCGACGAAGAGCTTCCTCTGCGACACTCTGCCGCCGGCGATAGTGGTCACCAAGCCCTCGGCCGGCCAGTACTGGTCAACGCTCGGCACGATATCCGGCACCGCCCAGGATATGCCTTACCCCGGGAACAATTCGGGAACGGGTTTCCGCAAGATAGCGGTGCGCGAAAATTCATCGGGCAAATGGTTCGACGGAGGAGCCTTCAGCCTCGACAATCCTCCCATCAACTTCTCCATAGGTTCGGGAGACGGTGTGTGGACCTATCCCAACCCTTATAACTCGACGCTCAGCGACACGCTGTTGTCGGGAGCCTCCTACTACGTGACGAACTGGGGCAACGACATAGCCGGCAATACCCATGAGTTCTATACCGTAGGCGGTTCGACTTTCATCTGCGATAAGAACGCCCCCGATTCGAAAATAGTAGCTCCCGCGGCGCCCGAGGCCTTCTATTCGGCGCTCGCCACTATATCGGGCACATCTATTGACGTCGTGCCGGCGCCTTCAAGGCCGCTCGTTTCCGGAGTAAAGAAAGTAGAACTTACGATCCAGGACGTCACGCCGGCCGTTGCCGAAACCAACCTCTATTGGCAGAGCCCCGCCGGGGGATGGACCACCAGCAGCCCGTCCACCTGGACCGCCCTGACGGCGGACGGCTACGCGGACTGGTATTCCACGGACGTGCCCAACGGGCAGTGGAAACAGGGCCACGAATACGTCGTGACGGAATGGGCGACGGATAACGCCCTGCCCGCGCCCGGGAACGTGCAGCCCCCTGTAAGCAATTATTTTAAATTCGATCCGGCCGCTCCGGCCGTTAACGTCATAGGCCTGCAGAACGGAGCTTTTTATACAAGCATTCCTTCTATAACCGGCACCGCGCAGGACTATCCTCTCGCGCCTCTGTACCGCTCGGGAGTAAAACAGGTCGAAGTGCTCATAATGAGGCATTCGGACAATGCCTACTGGCTCGGCGGCGGGAACTGGGGCGGGATACCCGTCAAATGGTCCACCGGGACGCTTTCAGGAGATATGTACGGCCTGGCGTCATCGAGTTACACCGACCTGCCTCAATGGGTAAGCGGCCAGACCTACGACATTAATTTAAGGGCGACCGACAACATCAACGTGGTCAGTTCCTCGATAACTTACACCGTGAGCATCGACACAGTAGGGCCCGTGTCTTCAGTGACAAGGCCGCTGGAAGGCATTGGTTACTCCCTGGTAAACCCGCTTAACACCATCTCTGGGACAGCCCGCGATTTTTACACGGGGCCGGGCTACGCGTTCGCCGGCGTGCCCGCTAACGGCGTTAAAGTTTCCGTGAGGCTCGACGATGACCCTCTGGACGCCACCACGGACCTCAGCTCGGTCTCGGGCTCGGACAAGTGGTGGGATTTCGCGCTCAGCACCTGGGTCGCGTCCACCGCTTACGGCACGGTTACGCAGACCGAAGACGCCACGATGGGCACCGCGGTCGTTTACGGAGTGGATTATCCCGCCAACCCCGTCATCAACTGGTATATCAAGGCGCCCGACTGGGTATCTGGAAAGAAATACCGCATAAGGGTCAGATCGAACGACAACGTTACCGGAACCCCCAACTACGAATCGCCGCGTTCGACGAAGAGCTGCACGGTCGACATCGTGCCTCCCTGGTCGGGCCCCGTGCTCCCTCAGGCGAACGGCCAGTATAACGGTTCTTCCAACGCCCTGACCACCCTTTCTGGAACGGCCAGCGACGACATAGTCAACAACGTCGCGTATACTAATATTCGCATCTCCTACCAGGACACCGGTTCTACTTTTTACTGGAACGGCAGCGGCTGGCAGCTCAACGTCTCAACCTGGGTAACGACCCAGGACCTGACTTCAGGCGGGACGTGGTGGTATTATAATTTCGGCAACGCTTCCAACTGGGTTTCCGGCAAAAACTATTTCCTGAACACTTCCGCCGTGGATATGGCCCAGAACACCGAGATCAATATCTCCACCATAACGTTCCAGGTCGACACCCAGGCCCCGCAGACCAGGCTGAACGTCCCCCAGGTCGGCGTGATCTACAGGTCGCTGGCGCAGATAACGGGGACGGCTACCGACGATTTCACTGGAGTCCATTTCATACAGGTGCAGTTGCAGAACCTTACGAGCGGTAACTACTGGAAGGGCGGTTCGTGGGCTTCCGGGACCGGCACGGACTGGTTCAACTACACCGGAGGCACGGTTTCGACGTGGACGTACGGCGCGCCTCCCGTGGTCTTTACGTCCAACGAGAGCGGTTACAACTTCCTGGCGCTGAGCCGGGGCATAGACTACGCCAACAATACTTCCCAGACCTTCATCCAGGGCGTCAGCTCCATCACGTTCTCTTACGACGTGACCTCGCCTACCTCGGTGGTGAAGTATCCCCTGGGCGGCGGCACCTACACGGCGCTTCTTACCATATCCGGCACGGCGGCGGACGTCGCGCCCTTTGCCGGAGCCGTCACGGCCGGCGTCGGCACGGCCGGTATCTCGATAAGGGATATCGCGCGCGGCACGACTTACTGGAACGATTCGACAAGGGCCTGGACCGATTCCGAGTACTGGAATTCGACGGTGCTCAATTCAAGCACCTGGACCTTCACTTTCTCCAATCCTTCCATTCTCCCGTGGCAGACGGGCAGGCAATACCTGATCCGCTCGAAAGCCGTAGACCAGGCTTTCCCCGGCGGCAACGACCAGGAAACTCAGTTCCCGCAGGGCGGTTACGTCATTACGTACGATACCTCTGCTCCGCAGGTGCAGATACTCGGCCCCCAGGATGGCGGTTTCTACGGCGCGGCTGCTTCTCAGCTCCTGACCATCTCCGGCACGGCCTCGGACCTGCCGGTCTCGCCGCTCATCGCCTCGGACATCAACAACGTTCAAATACAGATAAGCTACGGCGCCGGGAACTATTGGACCGGCTCGGGCTGGATAGCCCAGTCAACGTGGGTCGCGACCCAGTATTCCGCGGGCTTCTGGCAATACCCCGGAACTCTGCCCGGGCAGCTGATCCCGGGTTGGAAGGACCAGACGCAGTATTCGATCACCGCCCAGGCCCAGGATAACGCTGGCAACATTTCGACCCCGATGACCTACACCGTCATCTACGACACGACCTCTCCCGCGTCGGTCATCGCCTATCCTTCGAGCAGGTTCGTGAGCGCCAACATAACTACGATATCCGGTACCACGATCGACCCGTTCGCGGTCAATTCCAGGCCCGACAAGACCTATCTCGCGATACAGTTGCAGGGCGGCAGCTTTATGAACTGGTCGAACAAGCAGTTCATTCTGTCCAACGCTTCCTGGACCGTCGTAGACACGGGCGGAAATTCTTCGCAGAACGGCTGGACCCATTCCTGGAACCTGCCTTCGTGGGTCACGGACACGGCCTACGTTGTCTACTCATCGGCGACCGACCGGGCGGGCAACCAGCAGGTAAACGTTTCTTCCTTCGTCTTCTCCTATGATATAACGAAATCGACGTCCCTGGTCACGGTGCCCCCGGCGTTCGGCTACTACTCGACGATGCCGACGATCTCGGGCACGGCCTTTGACGGCACGAGCGGCGTCACGGAAACCAGGGTAGGGCTGATCTGGGTCTTGTCTCAAAACTCCTACTGGACCGGCTCGGCGTGGGGCGGCCCCGGGGAAACGCATTTCAGGCTCGTCAACGGCACGACCTCCTGGACGTACCCGAAAGCGCCAGACACCCTGACGAACGCGTTCATAAACGGCGCCACTTACCAGATAGCCCCGTGGGTACTTGACGGCGCCGGCAACGAATCCACGGGCACCGTGACGAGTTTCGTGTTCGATAACGTCCGCCCCACGAGCACCATAACCCTGCCGCTCAACACGGTATACTACAGGTCCCTTCCCGCCGTCTCGGGAACGGCTTTCGACGATACGGCGGGAGTGAACAGGACCCGGCTTACCCTGTTCGACAACAACGACGGGAGCTATTACGGCTGGACGGGCTCTCAATGGAATTTCGGACTGGGAGCAGCTTACTGGCTCACGCCTCAGGGTACGGCGGTAAATTGGAACTACTCTGGCTTTTCGCCCCAGCTCAAGGACGGGCATTCCTACACCATAGTCAGCAGGTCCTACGATAACGCGCTGCCGGAGAACGACGAAACCTTCTATACCGTTGGCAAGAACACCGTGACTTTTGTCTACGACGTGAACCTCCCGACGGCGGTAGTCACGCTGCCGAACCTGCAGTTCGCCAACATCCTTCCCCTGATCTCCGGGACAGCCAACGACACTCTCTCGGGCATAGGCTCCGTGGAGATCGCGATACAAGACCTCAGCCAGGGAACCACCTGGTACAACGGCTCCGGCGCGTGGGTAAGCCAGGGTTCGCAGTACTGGATACCGGTCACGACGGCTCCCGGGAATCCTCCCACGTGGAGTTACAATTCCGCGACGGTGCCCTGGGCCCAGCCGAAGCAGTACATAATTTTCGCCCGCGCCAAGGATAACGCCGTCGACGCGGCTGCGCCCAACAATCCCAACGTGCAGGTGCTGTTGTCTTCTACGACGGTAATGTTCGACCTCGAAAAGCCGACGGCCGCTGTCACCTATCCGTTTAACGGCGGACAGAACCTCATAAACACCATCCCCGTCATAACCGGCACGGCGTACGACTGGCCGGCTGGCGTAGCGGACCAGCACGTTTTTGTCGCCATCAAGGAAGTCGATCACGGCCAGTGCTGGTGGAACCCGGCGGCTTCGACGTTCAGCTATTCGGGCGCCTCTCCTTCTTACGCTCCGGCCACGGTCACCGGCGCGGGCCCGTTATTCACCTGGTCGTGGCAGTGCCCGCCGTTACAGGACGGTTTCCGCTATATGGTCGAGGCCAAGGCCACCGACCGCGCGGGCAACGCCGAAGACGTTATCATACCGGCCAACAGGCTTTATTTCACCTACGATAAAACCGCGCCCGTCGTGGGGATATCGCTCCCGAACAGGGCCTGGCACAATTCACTGCCGACCATCTCGGGCACTTCGTCGGACGCTTTCGGCATAGGGACGGTCAAGGTCGCTTACCAGGAAACACCGCCCGGCGGCTCGTGGTGGGACGGCAGCTTGGGCTTTACATCCTACACGCCGCAGTTCTTCAGCGCTCAGGGCGACACTGTCTGGACCCACAGCCAGTCGAACAGCCCGAATTCTCCGACTTGGGTGAACAACAAGCAGTATCTTGTCCGCGCCTACGTTTACGACGTGGCGCTCAATTCCTCTACTTTTGCGGAAGCAACTTTCACTTACGATAACGTCACGCCGACCTCGACGGTGACGTATCCCGTCCAGGGCAGTTACCTTTCGAGCATAGCCAGGCTCGCGGGCGATAAATACGACGCCAATTCCGGAGTCCAGCGCGTGGAGATGCGCCTGCGCGAGAACGCCGGCACCGGCAGCGAACGCAACTGGTACGGCGGCCCTCAGGCCTGGGTGATAACGAACGTCTCGTCCTGGGTTGTGGTGGACGCGCTTTACCAGTCATCGTGGTCCTATACGGCGTCTCTATCAACCCTCACGTTCACCTCGGGCAGCAGGTACGAGCTTACGTCCCGCGCGTGGGACGTAGCCGGTTCCTCCGAAGCGGAGGCGGACGTGCCCTCTTATGACACGTGGTTCATCTACGATATCGACAGCCCCAAGTCCCAGGTCAATGTCCCGGGCAATACCCTTTATTATCTCAACCTCACGAACATCTCCGGAACGGCGAAAGACTTCCCCGACGAACCCGCGGGCAGCGGCGTCGCCCAGGACGCCGGTCACATAGCCATACAGGACCGCTCGGCGGCGGGGCCCGATAACTGGTGGAACGGGGCGGGAGCCTTCAACGCGGCGCCCGCGGCGATGTGGCAGAGCACTTCGGGCTCTACCACGTGGTCGTATTCTTTCAACAACGCCAACTGGGTCGACGGGCATCAGTACCTGGCGCTCAGCCAGGCGACCGACAGGTCATATCCCGCGATGGTTGAAAATTCTTTCACGCTAGCGGTAAACTCCATAACCTTTGCCTGCGATAAATCGAGCCCGACGAGCATAGTCGCCTACCCGGCTAGGGGCTTGATAACCAACGGCGTGCCTACCATATCCGGGACCTCCGTCGATCCGCTTGTCTCGGGCAGCGCTTCCGGCGTGCAGAGGACCGAGATAGCCGTGCTCAACAATACCTCGGGCCTGTGGTGGAATGAGGCCTCCGGCTTTACGACCGTCCAATCCACGCCGAATTTCATAGCCGCGGGTCAGCTTTCTCCGGCCAACACTTACTGGTATTACAACAACCCCGGCTTCCTCAGCGGCGACGCGCTCGTGAGCCAGACCACTTATACGGTCTTCTCCCGCGCGTTCGACAAGGCCTATAATAACGCAGCGCTGGCCGGAAATTTCGAGACCTCCTACAGCTCGACGAGCTTCACTTACGATGTCACCTACCCGACCTCCAACATAACGGGCATAAGCGCGACGATGAACGTGCTTTCCACGATCTCCGGCACGGCGATGGACGCTTTCGGCGTCGCGGGCGTGAGGGTCCTCGTGCAGGACCTGACTCAGGGCTCCACTTACTGGAATGGCACCGCCTGGCAGAACACCGTCCCCGTCGTCTGGCCTCCGGCGGCGAACGGGAACCCGTACTGGACTTTCGTTTCAACGCCTGTCTGGGCCGACGCCCACCAGTATTATCTCTGGTCGAAAGCGCAGGATACGGCGGGCAACAACGAATACTCCGGCCCTCCCAGGACCCAGAACGCTGGTTTCATTTACGACATAACCAGGCCCGAGTCCCGGATGGAGTATCCGGTCAACAACGGTTACTATAATACGATAACCTCGCTTTCAGGGACGGCCAACGACCTGCCCGCGGGCGGAGCCAACAGGAGCGGAGTAGCCAGCGTCAAGGTGCTGATAAAATGCCTGAGCGATAACGGCAGCAGCGGTCGGGCCGGCAGGTATTATAACGGCACTACCAGCGGCTGGGACACCATCATTACCATACAGAACGAGCTGCCCGTGGATAGCATCGCGGACCTCGGCGCCGGCCTGAAACGCTGGACAAAAACCACCGGCCTGCCGTCGTGGCTGAGCACCGAACTCTATCAGGTACAATGCAAGGCTTACGACTCGGCCGGCAACCCCGAAAAGGACCTCGACACGGGCCTCGACGCGGGTTCGACCTGGCGCTGCTACCAGGGTGCGCCTACGATAACGAACACGCTGCCGGGCCAGTCGGTGATTGACCCGCCGAATCAATACTACAATACCCTGAGCCTTCCGATGATATCCGGCACGGCCAACGACGCCTACGTGCTTTCTACAGTCGAGATAAGGGTCTGGGACGACTTCCATACCTGCTGGTGGAATAACACCCTCAACAACTGGGACTCGAATATTCTCGACCCCGAGAACGCCTGGTTCAGTTACCCCGCGATGAACGCGTCGGGCAACTGGACGGTATGGCACTCGACGTTCACCGCCTGGGCCTCGGGCGACAAGTACGAGATCGATTCCCGCGCGAAAGACGCGGCGGGAAATTATTCCACTGTGTACTCTACTTCGATCTTCCGTTTCGACACGGATAAACCTCAGAGTTACGTTTCCCAGCCGGCTAACGGCATTTATATTTCGTCGCTCACCTTTACGAATATCGCGGGCACCGCCTACGACCTGCCGGTAACGGTCGGCCAGCACGGGCCCAGCGGGCTGACGTTCGTAAAGCTCGCTATAAGGAACAACAGGACCGGCCAGTGGTGGGGCCCCATTTTCAACCAGACGAACATCGCGCCCCTGCCGGTCTCCGGTTCGCCGGCCAGCTGGACGTATAACGGCATTGACGTCGGCTCTCTCGAGAGCGGAACGTCTTACTATGTGACGTCGAGCGCCCGCGATGCCGCGGTCAACATTGAAGACTGGTATTCTGACAGGGGCTCGACCTTCACGTTCGACAACGCGGGCCCTGTCTCGAAGATATTGAACCCCCAGGACAACGGGGCTTACAAGAGCCTCTCCACGATTTCCGGGACCTCGTACGACGCCACCTCAGGCCCCAAGAAAGTTTCCGTATCGCTCCAGGACCTCGACGGCACCAGCAAGTTCTGGACCGACGACGGCGTCTCGAAGGGCTGGCAGTCCAACGCCTCCGAGTACTGGATAGACATTAACACCGCGGCGCCCGGCGGGGTGACGGTCAACTGGCAGTATTTCGAACCTTCGCTCAATACGAACCTGGACTCGGGGCATAACTACCGTGTCAGGGCCCGCGGCTACGACGCGATCGATAACCCCGAAGCCGTCATCTCCTCTTCGACCTTTATTTTCGATGTTACGAGGCCCACGGCGTGCGTCACCCAGGCGAGAATGCCGGTAACGGGCCAGGTGGTCGCTCCGCTCTCGAACCAGTACATCGAGAACATACAATACATCGAGGGCACCGCCGCCGACGTCGATACCGCTTTCCACAAGTCGGGTGTGCCCGCGGGCGGGGTCCAGTACGTGATAGTGATGGAATCCAATACCCCGACTTACGAGAACGGCCTGCCGGACCCCGGTTACGATTACGTCTGGAACGGTTCGACCTGGACCGTGCTGCCGAGCGCCGACCTCAGCCCCTACTGGAGAACGGCGACGGGCAGCGCCAACTGGGATTCGGAAGATATGTCGAACAAGTGGTTGTCCGGAAAGTGGTACATAGTGAAGGTTCGCGCGACCGACAAGGCGGGGAACGTCCAGGACGATACCCTCGAGCCCTGGACCAGGTTCTCGGTCACCCTGCCCGCCAAGAGCTTCGTCGTTTCTCTAGTTAACACCCAGAACCCGTCCGCGGGCGACCCGGTGAGCGTCAAGGTGGAAGCCCGCGACCAGAACGGGGACCCGGCGCGCAACTACCAGGGAAGGATAAGGTTCAGCGTTGACGGCCCCATAACCGCGCCCGGCGGGCCGGAACTGCCGTACGTGGGCGGCGAGACCCAGGGCTGGCTGCCGGCGGATTACCAGTACGAGACGGGCAAGCAGGGCATCAAGACCTTCGATATAATTTACGCTTCGCAGACCCTGAAGCTCGCCAAGGTTGACACGCAATTCCAAAGAACTCTTTTCGTCACCGACATAGACAACCCGACGGTAGTGGGACAGAAGATCATAAGCGTCAGCCCCGCCGCTCCAACGAGACTCAGAGTGCTCACGCTCGGCGTAGCCAGGGCCCCCGGCGTGTCCGGCGGTATCTACAACGCCCCGCAGCAGCAGACGGCCGGTGTTTCTTTCAACGTTACCGTTGACGCGTGCGACGATTACTGGAACGTCGTGCCTACGACTTCCACCACGGCCCGGGTTACGACGTCCGATCTCTACGATACGCCGGCGCAGATAGACAAGAACCTGACCGACGCCGGCGGGCTTCCCCAGGGCACGACCATCTACGCCGTGATACTCGTTTCAAGAGGGAATTGTTCGATAACGGCCAGGGATATCGGCGGCTCCTTGAACCTGTCGGTGCTCGCCAACATCCCGGTAGTCGGCGCGGGCGCGAACCGCCTGCAGATACTCGTGCCCGGTCAGAACAATACTCCCGGCAAGCCTCCCTACACGAGCCAGGACGGCGGCAAGGACACGACGGCCGCGTTGCCGCAGGTCGCGGGCACGCCTTTCACCGTAACCGTAAACGCCTGCGACTATTACTGGAATAAAAAAGACACCTACTCGGGAGACATCTCGGTAGTCACCGACGACATCTATGACATAGAGCCTTCCACCCAGGCGCTCTCGGGCGGGACCACGACTTTCAGCATTACCCTCGTGACCTCGGCGACCTCTTACATATCGGCGTCCGTATTCCAGGGCACCGCGCTCTCGAGCGCGACCTCGAACGGCGTTAACGCGGGCCCGACGACGGCCGTGAGGCTCCAGCTGCTGGCCCCGAACGAACTGGCGCGGCCGGGCAAAGCCGACCAGCCCGAGACGAACCTTTATCACACGGCCCAGACCTTTGGAAAACAGAATAACCCGAGCCCGATGGCCGTGGGCACTACTTATTACGTGACGGTAAACCTCGTCGACCGGTTCTTCAACGTCTGCTCGACGGTGACGATGCCGGTCGCGAAGATAACGACTTCGGACCCGAACGAAGCTTCGGGCAAAGATTACTTCGCTTACCTTGCGCCCGAGGCCCAGCTTGTTTCCGGCACCAAGACCTTCCCGGTGAGGATGGTGACCGCGGGCCTGAGGACCGTCTCCGTCATTGATGACGGCGGCACCGGCTATCTGGGAGACAACTCTCCCGGGATAAACGTCAACCCCGGCAGCATCACGCAGTTGCGCCTTCTTGTCGACGGCCAGTTGGCCAAGCCCGGGACCCTTACCGGCAAAGACGCGGGCACGCCCAACCAGAAGAAAGCGGGCGAAACATTCAACAGCATTGAGATCGACGCCTGCGACACTTTCTGGAACACGAACTCGGCCGGCTCGCGCCAGATAAAACTCACTACTACCGACCCGTACGCCGCGGACTGGGGCTTCATCCCCGTCCCGACCTATCTGATAAACGGTTTCAAGAACTTCACCAACAGTGTCAGGCTTACCACTAAAGGCGTGTGGGCAATGACCGCCGAAGATAACGAAGGGCCCGATTTCTGGACCCCGCAGGCCGTCGGCGGCATTAACATAGTGCAGAATACGGCGACAAAACTTCAGGTGTACCTGCCCGGAGAGACCCAGCACGAAGGCTCGGTCAACGGCAAGGACATCACGCCCGCCGCCCAGCAGGCCGGCACCCAGTTCACGTTAACGGTGCGGCTCACCGACGATTACTGGAACAAAGTGCTCATGTCGGAGCCCACCGTGCAGTTGACCCTCACCGACACTTACGGCAGGGTCGACAACAAAGAGGTCATTACGCCTGTGCAGAAACAGCTGGTAGCCGGACAGTGTTCTTTCAACGTCACGCTTTACAAAGCGGCTTCCCAGTACATAACCGTTGACGACGTAGACGGCATCGACCCGGTCTATATCTCCACTCAAACCGTGACCTTCCCGGTAAATCCGAGGACCGCGAGCAAGCTCCTCGTTTTGAACCCGGGCGAGATCTACGTGCCAGGCAAATACAACGTCGCGCCTTACGGCAAGAACAGCACTAACATCGAAAGCCAGGTCGCGGGACAGCCCTTCCAGGTTACCGTTTACTCCTGCGACGCTTACTGGAACATGTCTTCGACGAACGTCTACTGCTGGCTGGGCACGTCGGACTTGAACGATCCGTACGCCTCGTTTAGCCCGTCATCGTCCACGCTCGTGAGCGTCTCCACGTTCACGGTTACGCTCAGGCGCGCCCAGGGCACGTTCATATCGACGAATCACAACACCGACAGCTCCCTGACCGACTATACTTACAACACGAACGCGAACGCTCCCATAAATGTTTTGACGGGCGGAGCTTCTAAACTGCAGATACTTGTCACGCCTGAGACGGCCGTCCCGGGTTCCCCGACAGGCAAGAGCGGCTCCCCGGCTTCCGAGACGGCGGGCGCGGATTTCAGCGTCACGGTGAACCTCGTTGACGATTATTTCAACCAGATCACGGCCGGCACGATACCGAACCTGAAGATCACCTCCAGCGACCAAAACGATGCCTGGCCGCAGGGCTACGACACTGCCGCGGGCCACAACAACAATATCTTCGCTCTTAACGGCGGCCAGGCGGCCTTCAACTGGAAACTGATAACCGCGACGACCACCGGCTGGACGCTGACCGCCAACGATATGGGCCACGTCTACCCTGATACCACTAGCGCCAATATTCCCGTCAATCCTACGACGGGCGTACAGCTTCTCGCCCTGCTTCCCAATGAAACGCCCGCCCCGGGCACGGTGAGCGGTAAATCAGGTTCCCAGATACCTCAGACCGCCGGCGTTCCTTTCAACATAACGGTGTTTGCGACCGACCAGTACTGGAACAGGATAAACGACTCTCTCTACGGCATAATGCCCCTGCAGGGCTCCGTGGGAGTGGGGATAAGCGATACGGATCCCAACAACCCGGCGCCCAGCTTAGCGGCGCTCGCGGACGGGATGGGTGTTTACAGCTGGCAGATGGTCACGGCCGGTTCCAAGACGGTTACGGTAAGCGACATAGACAGCACGGGCATTAACTACGTTTCTTACAGCACCATACTTTCCACGGTCAACGCGGCCAGCGCCGACAGGCTGCTCGCGATCCTTCCCGGCGAGAACTATTCGCAGGGCTCGGCGGGCGGCAAGACCGGCACGCCGAACACGTTTACAGCGGGAATTGCTTTCAACGTGACCGTCAGGGGCTGCGACATCAACTGGAATACGGATATTAACGCCGCCGCCCTCGTGCAGTTGACGTCCACGGACTTCTATTATTCAACCCCAACGGCGAAATCGCTGACGAACGGCACCTGCTCTATAGCCGTCACGCTGGTCACCGCTTCGACCCAGACCATCACGCTCATCGACACGGACGGCTCGCCGCTCCTGCCCTACACCATCACGGGAGCCACGGTCACCGCGAATTCCGCGGCCCAGCTGCTCATAGTTGTTCCGGGCGAGACCCAGGTCAACGGCAGGAACATAGCGCCCTTCGGCAAGACCGGCCCCGTCTCGGACCAGATGGCCGGTACGCCTTTCCCCGCCACGGTAGTCGGCGTGGACAGCTTCTGGAACAGGACCTCGACTTTCGCCGCCGTGGGTTTTACCACGACGGACCCCTATGATAACCAGCCGGGCCCGCAGACCCTTATCAACGGCGCCACGGTTTTCTATTGCACTTTCGTTTCGGCCAATGACGCCTCCAACTGGAACACTTACTGGACGATAACCGCCACCGCCGCGACTACAATGGCGGGCTACACTTCTTCGAATATTCGCGTAGCGCCCGCCGTGACCAACCGGATGCAGGTCCTGGTCTCTCCCGAGACAGGCCGCCCCGGCAAGGGACCTTACAACGATAACACCGGCGGCAAGGACAACGCTCCCGCCGGCCAGACCGCGGGAGTGGCGTTCGGCGTCACCGTGAACGGCTGCGACTATTACTGGAACAAGGTGCTCACCGAAGGCTGCACCGCGAATGTCACTACCACCGACGGCAACGACACCGACCCGTCGGTGCTGGCGACGAGAAAACTTACCGGCGGCACCACGAATTTCCAGCACACGTTCATAACGAGGAACGATACCGGCTGGACGATCAGCGCCTCGGCGCCGTCCTTCCTCGGCTACCAGGATTACACGACCCCGAACATAGCGGTCAGCCCGAACACCGCGGCCAAGCTCCTGGTCCTGCTCCCTAACCAGGCCGAGGCGTGGGGAACGGGGACCGGCAGGTCGGGGAGCCCCATCGACCAGACCGCGGGCAAGGCTTTCCAGATAACGGTAAAGTCCTGCGATAATAATTTCAACTTCCAGCCGGCGGACGTTTCCACGATAGCGGTAACGACCTCGAGCATTTACGACCCGGTCATCTCTTCCAGGACCCTGGTTTCAGGCGTCACGCAATTCATGGTAACGCTCGTGACCGCGGGCGCGGGCCACACGGTTACCGCGGCCGACCAGTCGACGCCGATAATGTCCCCTAATACCTCGGACCCGGTCAACGTCGGCGCGGACACGGCGGTAAAACTGCAGATACTACTGCCCAAGCAAACCCCCGTGCCCGGAACGGCTTCGGGGAAATCCGGCACGCCGGACGAGCAGACCGCCGGTATTCCCTTCGAGGTCACGGTGCGTTCGGTCGACATAAACTGGAACCCTTCACCCGACAGCTCGCTCGTCAGGGTGGATTCTTCCGATAACTGGGACATTCATCCTTCGACCGTCGCCCTGCAGTCGGGCGTGACGACTTTCATAATGACTCTTGTGACCGCCGGCACCTCGCACGTGCTGACGGCGGTAGATACCGACGGGGCGACTCCCAATTACCTCTCGCCGAACTCTTCGAGCCCGAACCTTAAGGTCAACCCGAACGGAGCGGTCAAACTCCAGCTCATCGTCCCCGACGAGGTCGCCGCGCCGGGCAAATGGAAGAACGGCCAGAATCCTCCGCCTTACGGCAAGATGTTCGCGCCTACCCCGCGCACGGCGGGTGTGCCGTTCACGGTAACGGTGAACCTAGTCGATGATTTCTGGAACGTCGTCCCCCTCAACGAGCCCGTGGCGCAAATAACCGCGACCGACCCTTATTACACCCACGTTTCTTCGGCGGCGCTCTCGAACGGGACAACGACGTTCAGGATAGCGCTCGTGACCTCGGGCAGCGATTCGCTCAGCCCGTCTTCCTGGACCATAACCGCCTCCGACGTGGACAACATCAATCCTCTTTATACTTCGACCGTCAGCCCGAGCATAATAGTCGTTCCCAATACGCCGGTAAAACTCCAGGTCCTGGTACCGGGAGAAACCGCGGCGCCGGGAAAAACCGCGGCGCCCCAGCCCGGCAAGCTTGATACCTCGGCCGTTACGCCCGAGACCGCCGGCGTGAGTTTCAACGCCGAGGTGCGCGGCGTCGACGACTGGTGGAACGTGGTCAACGACGGCACTTCCATAACTCTTACCGCGTCCGATCCCAACGACGCCACCTGGGGGCTCCAGCCGACCCCGAACCAGCCGCTGGTAAACGGCAAAAAGACCATCACCGTAACGTTGGTCACCGCCGACCTCACCGGCTGGACGCTCTCAGCTACGGGCGGCTCTTACACGAATTTCACGACCCCGAACATAAAGGTCAACGCGGCCCCGGCCTCGAAGCTGTTCTGCCTTGTGCCCAACGAGGCCTACGCCCCCGGCACGGCGGCGGGCAAGACCGGCTCGGTCATAGACCAGGTAGCCGGCAGCACGTTCACCGTCAACGTTATGATCACGGACGACCGTTGGAACGTGGTCGCCTCGTCCACGGCTCTGATAGCAATTACCACGGAAGACCTCTACGACATACACCCGGCCAATGCCTCTACCACGAACGGCGCCCAGTCGTTCTCGGTAGAGTTCCACCGCGGAGTCGGCGAGTCGTATAAAGTTACCGCGTCCACGGCCGGCGGCGAGAACCTGGCGTCCTACACGAGCCCGGCGATAAAGTCCAACTACGGCACGGCCTCGAAGCTGCAGATCCTCGTGCCCGGCGAGTACGCCGTGGACGGTTCTTCGAACGGCAAATCCGGACCACAGGACCCGTGGATCGCGAACACGCTCAACCAGGTCACCGTGAGGGTGGTAGACAAATATTTCAACCGCACGGGCACGACGAATACGACGGTCAAGCTCTCCGCGACGGATCCGTTCTTCGTGGCTCTGAGCACACCGCCCACCGCCGGCGGCCAGGTAACGATACTCACCTCTCTTTATACCGCAACGACCACCGGCTGGCTGATAACCGCTTCGACGGCGACCGGCGACAACTTTACCGCGTCCGTGTCGACTTACGTCAAGGTTCAGTCCGCTTCGGCTAGCAAGCTGATCGTGCTCCTGCCGAACGAAATCCTCGTGCCGGGTTCGTCCACGGGCAAGACCGGGACGCCTGACCCCCAGACGGCGGGGATAGGTTTCAACGTCAGGGTTTACGCCACGGATTCCAAGTGGAACCCGGCGAGCTCGACCCAGACAGTGAGCATAACCACCGACGACCAATACGATAACGAGCCCGTTCCGCAGGCGATGTCCGGCGGTTTCGCCCTGTTCGTTTCCACGCTCGTTACCGGCAACGCCGGAGCTCTTAACAACGCGAACAGGACTACCACTATAACCGCGAGCGATGCGACTCCCGGCAACGGCTACCTGACAAGCGCCAATTCCAGCGTCAGCGTCGGGCCCGATAACGCTAACGCTTTCTACCTGCAGCTCCTGATGCCTGGCGAGACCCACGTGCCCGGCAAACCGCCGCACGGCACGCCCGGCTTCGGCGGCAGGAACAATCCTCCTTCGACGATGGTGGCGGGCGCCGTTTCCGTGCTCACGGTGAACGCCTGCGACAAGTATTGGAACATAAGCCCCTCGAAGACGCCGCTTGTCAAGATAACCAATACAGACCCCTACGACGGCACTATCGCTTCGGCTAACCTCGTGAGCGGTTCTAAGACGTTCAACATCACCCCGCACCGCGCGACGCTTTACCAGGACACCGGAGTGAGTTCCAATACCATAACCGCGGCCCACGACGATCCGTCGCCCGCCTACATCGCCTGCTCGGACACCGTAACGGTAAGGCCCGAGCTCACCGGTAAGGCGCTCCTTGTGCTCTCGCCCGGCCAGCTTCACGTCCCCGGCTCCGGTAACGGCAAGAATACCCTTGCCACCTCCACCCAGACCGCGGGCGTTCCGTTCAACGTGACGGTCGACTGTGTGGACAGTTTCAACAATATTATGGACGCGGTGAGCGTCGTGGTGCGCCTGACCTCCAACGATCTTAACTCCGGCTGGGACCACCTCGACCAGACGCTTATCAACAGCACGACCGTCTACAACCTTACCCTGTTCTCGGGCAACAGCGACATAACGCTCACCGCCAAGCACAACGACGGAACGGTCCCGTATTACGGCCAGATAAACTCGGACAACATTCACGTCAACCCGGCCAACGCCACGCAGCTGCTGGTTCTACTGCCGAACGAAACGGCGCTGCCGAACACGGCAACCGGCAGGACAGGAACTCCCTTTGTCCAGACCGCCGGAGCTCAATTCCAGGTAACCGTTAACTGCACCGACCCGTTCTGGAACGTCAACCCCGGCGCTAACCCGCTCGTCAGCATCCGCTCGAACGATTCCTACGACCAGGAGGCCGCCACCGCTTCACTCTCGGGAGGAGCCGGGATCTTCCAGGTCACTCTCTTTACGGCTACGACGTTCCATATGCTCACCGCGATCGACGCCGACGCTTCGCCGGCCTACGCTTCGTGCGTTTCTTCGACGTTCACGGTGACCGCCGCTTCGGCTTACAGGGTGCACATGATCGTCCCGGGAGAACATTTCGTTCCGGGTATGTCTCCGTACGACGGCACGGGCGGCAAGTCCGGCACGGTCGCGAACCAGACGGCGGGCACGCCTTTCTACATCACCGTCAGGGGCACCGACCAGTACTATAACCTCAGGAACGATATGGCCGGCCTCGTGAGCGTAACCGACACCGACCAGTATAACGGCTCCATCACCGGCAAGGTGCTTTCTCCCGCCGGGGAAACAACTTTCTATATGCAGCTGGTCACGTTCTCTTCTCAGACGATAACGGCTTCGTATACCGGCGTCGCGGCCAGCACTTCGTCCGTCATCTTCGTAAAGCCCGGCACGCCAAACCAGCTCCTGATCCTCGCCCCCAACGAGGCGCCCCAGCCGGGCAACCGCGCGAGCCGCGGAAGGACGGCTGCCGCCCCGACCGACCAGACGGCGGGCGTGCCGTTCGAAGTGACGGTCAGGGCCTGCGACTTCTATTACAATCCCACTACCGACACGCCGAACGTGGCGATCACGACGAACGACATCTATGCCTCCACCCCGACGCCGAGGAACCTCGTCAACGGCGCGACTACTTTCGTCGTCAATTTCGTGACGGTGAAAGTGAGCGCCTCGTCCGCTACGGCGGCCGGCTACAATTATGACTACACGGGCAGCGTCAACGTCAAGGCCGGCAACCCGACCCGCCTGCAGGTGCTCTTCCCCAGTGAAAGAGGGGTCCCCGGGAAATTCAACGTCGAACCTTTCGGCAAGACCGGCTCGGTAGACCCGCAGACCGCCGGGGTCAACTTCAACGTGGTCGTCAACATCGTAGACTCCTGGTGGAATCTCGCGCTCTCCACGGTGATAGTGACTATGACGGACGGGACCGACCCGAACGACGTCAACAACAATACGTCGTACTCGCTGACAAATTCAAGCTCGGTAACGATACCCTGGTCCTTCAACACGGCCAACGGTTACAGGCAGTTGAGCGCCCAGGCGGCCGGTTTCGCGGCGGCTTATTCCTCGTACGTCTGGGTCAACGCCGGCAGCGCGGTCAAACTGCTCGCGCTTCTGCCGAACGAAACTTATAACCCGGGAAGCGCTACCGGCAAGGGCGCGGCCCTTCCCAGCCAGCGCACGGCGGGCATACCGTTCCAGACGACTGTCTACGGCTGCGACTCGCTCTGGAACAGGGTGCCGGGCGAGACATCTCTCATCCGCCTGGTCACGACCGATAAATACGACGATGCCTCTACGGGCGGTTACCAGGACGCTTCCCTCGACGCTACTGGCGCGTATATCTTCACCAACACCCTGTTTACCGCGACTACCCATACCGTCACGGCCTCCGGCCTGGAAAACCCGGTCACCAACCCGTTCCTGGGCCACTTTATGAGCCAGTACACGAGCGCCCAGTTCGTGGTGGCCTCCTCCGACGCGGTCAAGATGCAGGTGCTGCTGCCCGGCGAGGTCTACGATCCCGGCAGGCCGCCTTACGTTACCGGCGGCGGAAAGAACACGGCGCCTTCGATGCAGACGGCGGGAGTCCAGTTCACCGTAACCGCCCGGGCCGTTGACCCTTACTGGAACACCGTCTCCGCGAGCGTTTCGCAGGTGCACATAAATACCCAGGACTCCTATGACTTTGAGCCCGCGACCGCGCCTCTCGTGGGCGGCTTCAGGACGTTCCCGGTGAACCTCGTCACGAATTCCACCTGGTTCATTTACGCGGTAGATACCGACGGTATCCTGACCATTTGCCAGTCGTCTCCCGTCTATGTCAACTATAATAATCCGACAAAACTTCAGGTCCTGCTGCCGAACGAGATCGCGGCGCCCGGCTACGTCAACGGAAAGACCGGGCCGGTCATTCAGCAGACCGCGGACGTCGCTTTCAACGTTACCGTCAACCTCACGGACGATTACTGGAACAGGGTGATATCGGCCGCCAGCATGCCTTTAGTGACGCTCGGTTCGACCGACCTTTACTGGTCGACGCCGACGGCTAAAACCCTGGTTAACGGAACGGTCATATTCTCCAACCAGTACGCCGCGAAGCTTATTACGGCTTCCACGCACACGATCACCGCGACGGGCATCGGTTATGCGACCGGAGTCTCATCGCCGGTCTGCGTCAACCCGAACACGCCCAACCAGCTGGTCGTTATTTCATCCGGCGAGTGGCAGATCAACGGCAGGAATATCGTTCCCTATGGAAAGGGAGGCTTGCCGCTCGCCCAGACCGTGGGACAGAGCTTTACTGTGACCGTCTATGCCGTGGACCGGGTCTTCAACCTGACGCCTTCGGTCAACGGTACGATGTTAGTCGTGACTTCCGACCAGAACGACTTGAACCCCGGCGACAGGCCGATGGCGAACGGCATGGCAACGGCTGTATGCCTTCTGCACACGGCTCTTCCCGCTACCGTCTCGGCTTCCGACGACGACCTCCTGCCGCCCAACCTCGGCGGCCCCTACGATTCTTCCGTAATTAACGTTCTGCCCGGGGTAGCCAAGAAATTGCAGGTGCTGGTCCCCAGTGAGTACGCGGTCCCCGGTTTTGGAAAGTCCGGAACACCCGATACGACCATCCAGGCGGGCCAGTCCTTTAACACGACCATAAACGCCTGCGACGATTACTGGAATCTCGCGTCCACTTCCGCGATAATAAAAGTATGGACCACGGACCCGAACGACGTTCCCGATCCGGCCTGGACGGGGCTTATGATAACCTCGATGACCGTGCCGATAACGATGGTAACGGCTTCCACGGGTTCCGTCACTTACACGGTAAACGCGGACGACTTCAACAAACTGCTCGTCTCCGGAATTTCCGGGGGCATAGCGGTGCAGCCGGGACAGGCGCAGCAGCTCCTGGTTATTCTCGAGGGCGAGGATTTCCGCGGCGGCACCGCGACAGGTAAGACCGGACAGGCGCACGATCAGACCGCGGGCACGAGCTTCAACGTTACCGGCGCCGTCTGCGACTCTTACTGGAACAGGGTCCCGAACACGCCGGTTATGATGAGGGTCTCCGCCCCGCTCGACACGTACGGAGTGGCTCCCGCCAGCGCGCCGGCGGATTCCGACGGTACGCACCAGTTCACGTTCCTCGCTAATTCCCTGAAACTAGCGACCACGCATCACATAATGATAGAAGATTACGACGGCCAGGCGCCGTATTACTGGGCGAACAATTCCTCGACTTTCACCGTCAAAGCCGCCGACGCGGTCCGGCTGCAGCTCCTTCTGCCCGGAACGACCGCGGTGCCGGGATCGCTGACGGGCAAGACCGGACCCATAACCCAGCAGACGGCGGGCGCGAAGTTTACCGTCACGGTAAACCTTGTAGACCGCTTCTTTAACGTAAATTCAGTGGCCACCCAGCCCGACGTGGACGTGACTACCACCAACGATATCTACGGCAAGCGGCCCCTGAGGGCGAGCCTCGCCAACGGAAGCAACACCTTCGACGTTACGCTGATAACCGCTTCGACTTCCCAGATACTCACGGCGACCGACCCCGGCGGGAGCTATAACCCCGACGTTTCGGCCCAGTTCACGGTCGCCGCCTCTACGCCCGCGCAGCTGCAGGTGCTCCTGCCCGGCGAATGGTCGGTCCCCGGCAAGCCTCCTTACGACGGGACCGGCGGAAAGTCGGGAGCCCCTCACGCTATAGTGGCGGGCGACAACCTGCAGATAACGGTCAACCTGGCGGACATCTATTACAATATTGAAAAGAACATCACTATGCCGTCCTTCAGCCTTGCGGCCTGGGACCCGGTCATAGGCAAGATGCCGGACCCCAAAGTCCTCAACAGCCAGGGAACCGCGGTGCAGTCGTTAGTGCCGAAATTCGCTTCCTCCACCTGGACCGTCACGGCGTTCGACACCGGGCTCTTGTATTCGTCCAATACCTCGTCCTCGCTGCTCGTCTGGCCGGCGCCCGTCTATTATTTCGCGCTGTTCTATTCCACCCAGCCGGTCATTGCTAACACTGGCTTTGACATAACGCTCAAGACCTACGACGAGTACCGCAACTGGGTCTCGACCGGGCCCAGCTGGGACAACTACGCTAACGATTCGCGCGCCATTCATTTCCTGGCGCAAAATTACCCGTCGCCCCAGAACGCCACCGTGCCGACGCCCGATTTTGATTTCAGCGAAAATGATTTCGGCCAGCACACTTTCACGAGCGGCGTGGTGATGAGAAAAGCCGGTACCCAGTGGTTCAGGTGCTACGACGCGTCTTACGGCGGGTTATACACCGACATAGCTTCCGACCGCCCGACGTTCTCGAACCTCTCGAACATCCAGGTCAACCCGGCGAATTTCTTCAAGTTGGCGGTTTCGACGGACACCGCCAACCCCTCGACGCCGGTCACGGCGATGGAAGTCGCGGCGGGCTCGCCCTCCTTCCCCGGCAAGCGCAATATCGTAGGGCAGATGGTAGACCCCTTCAACAACGCCATTTCTTCCGCCGGCGTCACGATCTATTTCAGCATAGCCGACTCTTCCGGGACGCCCGCCAAGATCGAGGACGACTCCGGCAAGGTCGTTACCTCCACGACGACCGATGCCAACGGGGCGGTCGGGCTCACTTCGAATTTTTACGTCTTTGTTTCAACGAAAGCCGACGATTATTCAAGGGTCTGGATAGGCACCTATACTGCGCCCACCGACATTTCAAAATATATCGAGCCGAACTACATCAATATTTCCGGGCGGCTGATCACCACGGGCGGCGACCCGTACAGCTTCGGTTTCTCCGGTATACCCGACCGCGTCGTCGCGGGTAAAAAGACACCGTCCATAATGGTTTACCGCTACGACCAGTTCTCTAACCCCACTAAACAGGGAACGAACCAGGTGACACTGTGGTCGGAGTCCGGGAGCCTGCTGAAATATTTCTACAGCCCTACCGCGGACAGGCTGCTTGCCGACAACAAGATACTGATCCAGCCCGGGCAGACGGGAATGAATTTCTATTATTCCGACACGATGACTTCGTATCCGATAGGCGAGAAAGGCAGGACCGGCACGTGGGAACTTCACGCCGACGGCGAGCTGGTGGAAGCCCTGGGCTCGCTCGTCGTTGACCCGGACGTCACTACTCACCTGACGTTCTCTAATCTCAAGAGCACCGAGGTCGCGGGAGCGCTCTATGACGACCAGGGCGTTACCAGGGTACTTGAGCTCCAGCCCCAGGACCAGTACAGCAACCCGACCATATCAACGACCACGTCGCTGTTCGCGAACCTCTCGACAACGCGCCTCGCTTCTCTCACGACCGATTACTGGGGATTCTCCCTGGCGAGCGGGACCGCCGGCGGCGCTCAGTGGCAGGAAATTTCCCAGGTGGAGATAGCGACCAACACGTATTTCGTCGATTTCTATTACAAGGATACCCGCGCGAGCGACACTTACTTCCCGCCCGGCTCGGGCCCCACCCTTAACGCCGTGACGATCGATCCCAGCCATTACAGCGGCTCCCAGGTGGAAACCATAATAGCTGCGCCCATATACAAACTGGTATTTACCTCGCCTCTGCAGACCATAACCGCGGGCACGACCACGAACGAACTGCCCTTCACCGTCCAGACGCAGGACCAGTATTCCAACCCGTCAAAAGTGACGGTTACCGATCCCGGACAAGGCGGAGTGCGTTTCGGCCTGTCGTCGAATTCCGGCGGACAGAAACAATTCTACTCAGACAACTACGGCTGGCAATCGGCGACCGGCACGGTAAAAATATCCACTGGCACGAACACGGGCACGTTCGACCTCATCGACACGCTGGTCGGAGGTTACGTGCTCTCCGCGGACGTGCGGGCCTGGTCAACCAGGAACTGGGAAATGGCCCAGCAGGGCTACGGTGTGCAGGCCAACGTCCCGTATAAACTCGCTTTCATCAACCCCGGCCGCAGGCTCATAGCGGGGACCACCATCCAGTTCTATCCGGATTACACCACGAATATGTCCACCGACACGAGGTTCACCGTGCAGGTGCAGGATTTCTGGAATAACCGCTCGACCGTTTCGGCTATGACCAATGTCGTGATGCGCACCGCTCAGCCGCCGGACAGCCCCGGCGCCCAGGCCGCCGCTAAAATAAACGATATCTTCCAGGATGTTAACCCGAATAACGCGCCGCTTAACATAGCGACACTCTCTCCCGGCGACGCGGAAGCCTCGTTCTATTTCAAGGCGACCCTGACGGGAACGGTGCCGGTCACCGCCTGGATCAACGGCCTGGATGTCGCGGTGCAGATAGCGACTATAACACCGAACGTGGCAAGGCGTTTCACCATAGAGCATCCTTATTCGATGTCGAATCCCCTGCCGGTCACGGAATACGGCATACTCACGGTGCAGGCGCGCGACATTTACGGCAACAAGGCCTGTGGCGACCCCATCAACGGCAAATATTACAAGGGTTCCGTGGTCTTCTGGAACGACGCTTCGACTACCACGGCCGATATGTCGGTGGCGGGCGCAAGCACTAACACCTATACTTTTTCTCCGACCGTTTCGACCGACCAGCCGGAACCCGGTAAATTCGTCAACCTCCAGATAAGGGATTTTAGGCAGGAAATAATCAGCGTCGGCGCGACAGATTACGCCGATCCAAGTGTATACGGGTTCACTTCCGACGCGCGCGACGTTTCGAATGGCCCCGTCGTAACGGTGGGCGCCGTAGTGACCCCGACAGATTTCGCGCCGGAACCTAACAACGCCGGCAAGCACAGCATAGGCATCGCGGATTACCTTTACCAGGGCGACGGCACGACGCCCAGCAAGGAGAAACCCGTAGCTATGCTGAGGATCAAGGTGCAGGTCAATCCGACCGGAGCTCTAGTCATATCGTCGGCGACCTGGACGAGCCTTACCATAAACAAGACGTGGAAGCCCGGCACCTCCGTCAGCTTCGATAAAATAGCCGAGGTCGATCTCTATAGGGATGCCAACGGCGACGAAACTTTCCAGGGCGACAGCGTGTTCGGTGTGCGCGGAAGCGGCGCGGATGAATATATTTCCAGCGGAGTTTTCACGGACAACAATGCCAACAATTGCACCATAACACTGCCGCTTACCGGTCCTCACGTTCAGCAGGTTACGACGACCGCCCAGACTTATTTCATCTGCGTCCGCCTGGCGCCCGATGCGACCAAGAACAGCACGCTACAACTGAACCTTCAGCAGGGCGCCCTGACGCTGGTCGGTGGAGTCCAGAAGGCGCTTCTAGCCGTGAACAATTTACCTGCAAGCAGTTTTGAATCGCAGATACAGACCGAGCCGCCCAAAGTCTATATGGACATTCACGATATAGCGTCCTGGTATGACCCGGACGGCCCCAACAATCCGCAGCCGCTAGGCCAGTATCCACAGATACAGCAGGGCAGTCCCGCCACGGGTATGTTGATGATAGGCCTCTGGACGCCCGAATACAATGCCATCTGGAGCGGCCTCGACATTTCTCTAGGCAAGAGCTCGGCCGGAGATACCGACATCGTTTCCTGTATGATATTCAGGGACGACGGTTCCAAGACCTTCCAGTTCGGCGGAAGCGACGTACAGATATCGCCGGAAGCCGTCTTCAATACGGGCATCGCGCACGTTACGCTTAATACTCCCGAACTGATAGGCCAGACGACGCAATATTATTTTGTGGTGTATCAGACGGCCGATGCGGCCGATGTTACGAAAACACTTGGAGCGCAAATAGACGCGAAAGAGAACTTCCATTTCGCCCAGGGTGTAATGGCCGCGAACACCGATGCTTCTCAGGCCGCCCTTTTCCCCGCGGCTTCCAGCATATGCCCGATAGTTGCGACCAGCGATAGCCTGATCGTCGAGAACGTGGACAACGCTTCCAGTATGGGGATAGGAGCGGTCACCCAGGGCCAGACCGACGTGCCGCTCATCCGTATGAAACTCAAGACCGACCAGAAGAGCGTCATCTGGAGCGGCTTGAAGCTCGACCGCAGGAATACGGACGGGTTGAACTCCGACGGCGATGTTTACTCGATAAAAGTTTACCAGGACTGCGGCGTCGCCAAGCTCAACCAGTCAATGACGGAAGCCACCACGGGCGCCGTCAAAGTAACGACGACGAACTATTTCGCTTCCAAGGGCCTGCTTTATATGGGCAACGAAGTAATGAGCTATAACGCGATACTTTCCTCGACCTCCGTAAATGTCACGAAGAGAGGCTACGTCAACACGGCTCCCATAATCCACGCCGTTGGGGACGACGTTACGGCGAGCGGAGACGGACTTGTTGAACCGGGTGTCGATAAGCTGGTTTCCGGCCAGGCCCCGATGCCGCTTCAGAGATGGGTATTTGTTTCTTCGACCGTCGTGATACCGATAGTCGGCCCCAAGAGTGGCCAGGAAATAATGATGTCGCCGGTGGGCGATATTAACGAGGACAAAACATATTTCATTACTTACGATATAGACTATTTCGCTCACGTCGGACAGACAGGGATCGGCCTCGACATCAAGAGCACGTCGTATTTCCTTGTCAACTCGCCAAAACAGGTACAGACCAGCGCTTTCTATTCCTACGTGAACCGCGTCAATGAATACGCGGACACAGTGACGGTCAAGCCCGAGCAGTCGACGCTCGGCGACAGCCTGATGCAGGGCTCGACCAACCAGTGCGTTTTCGCTTTCACCGCCCAGACGGACAAGTCCGAAGCGTATATGCAGACGGTCACTGTCAACCGCACCGGCACCGCGCAGGATTCCGACGTTACAAAAGTCAAATTATGGTACGACGCGAACAACGATACCATCCTCGAGTCCGGCGCGACCGACGACTACGTGATCGGAGAAGCTTACTTCAGCAACCTGGGCAACCCGGGCGAGGCGGTCATCACTATCTCGACGAACTCGGTTCTGCTTTCAAGCGGGAACGCGATATCACCTGAAGTCTTCAGCAAGCTCACGGTACCGGCAAGAGCTACCAGACGTTATTTCATTACGTACGACATAAACGACGCCGCGCTGCCCGAGAACACGATCGGCGCGAGGCTTTCGGCGACCTGTATGTCGGTTTCGGCTCCGAACGTCCTCGGTTCGGTAAACTCGCCCACAGATTCTACGATACGCACCATTTCGCCGTCGCCCAGGAACATAACGGTAAAGCCCGAGGCGCTCAACGTCGCGGCCCTTTCCCAGGACTTGGGCGCCTCCGATAACAGCGTGTTCGTTAACTCGGTAGGCAATTTCCCTGACAGCGGCGCGCTCGTAGTCGACTCGGAAATAATTCTCTATAACGCGAGAAATACCTTTAATAATTCCTTCGCCGGTCTCACGCGCGGCTCCTGGAACACGTTCGGCGTCGCGCACAGTTCGGGGACGCTCGTTTCGCGCTCTTATTCTCAGGGAACCGTGAACGCGCCGATGCTCAAACTCACTTTGTCCTGCGACGGCTATCAGGTGCGCTGGTACGCCCTGGACCTCACGCGCCTAGCGCCTCCCGGGCTCATCGGAAAAGATTCGGACATCAAAGTTATCAGGGTCTGGAGAGATAACGGCGACGGGGTACTGAACCGCGACTCCCTCACAGGGATCATCGGCGCCGAGGGGCTTGTCTCGACGGGCACCTGCACGTTCGGGAACACCTACGCGGGCAAGACCCGGCTTAAGCTCTGCGGCGACGGGATAGACAACGCCGGTAATAGTTTCGTGCTGATATCGGCTACTCCCTCCGTTTACTGGGTAACGATGGACGTCGACCAGACAGCGACCAAGGGCGCTGTGGTAGGCGCCGGGTGCGATAACGGCGACAATATCGAGGTCACGGCTCCCGGCGCTGTAGCGGTGCACAAGGTGCTCGACGGGCCGTCTGTCGATTATCCCGGGGATCCGTTCCCGTTCCGTTCGGGCTACGCCTTCCTCAACCCCACCGTCAATACGATGAACGTCAGTTACAACGCGGTGCTGCCGCCCCAGATAGTTCAGAACGCCCAGGATACCGCTATAATGGAGCTCAAGCTCAGAGCCAACCAGAACACGAATATCTGGCAGGGCATAAAGCTCGACCTCACGGGGAACTGCGTCGACAACGACGTTACGCTGGTAAATATATGGAAAGACCTCGACGGCGACGGCAATTTCACGACCGTTGATTCGACGAGGGACGCCTACGGCAATTATCCCGGCCTGATATCTTACGGGACCGAGAACTTCGCGAACAAGAGCTGTTACATAACGCTTAAGACCCAGCAGATCATACCTTCCACGGGCACGGTGAATTATTTTATAACCTACACCATTAACTCTCTCGCTCACGTGGGAGATACCGTGGGGCTGAGGGTAGCTAATACCGGATATTTCACGGTCGACACCCCGGGCAACGTGGCCTTCCTCAACGTGGCTCCCTACGCTACGCCGAGCATTCCGATAGTCCAGTACGCCAACAACGTCACTTTCCAGCCGTGGCCCTGGTACGACGCGGCCAACAATAAGGACGTCTTTGCCGGAGCGGTAGTCACGCAGGGCGACAAGAACGTGGTCGTTCTTAAGTTCAGGCTCCAGGCCGACGTCTCTGAAGCCATCTGGTCCAAGCTCAGGGTGGAAAGGATAGGAACGGGAGCGCCCGGCCAGCCTTCGGGCGGAACGAACACCGATATCCAGTACGTGAAGATCTACGCGGATTCCGATAACAGCGGGACTCTCACGGCGGCGGATACCCTAATTTCTTCGGGCACGGACCAGTTCCCGGCTGACGCCGCGGGGCCTACCACCGACATTCCGCTGACGACGCCGCAGGACCTGAGGCCGTCGTGGCAGTACTATTTCGTGGTCTATGACATTTCGCCCACCGCCTACGCCAATAACAGCATCGGCATCAGGATAAGGGACCGTTCCTGGATAACGGTCTCGGTGCCAAACAGCGTGACGCCCTTCCCGCTGACGGCGCCCTTCAACCCGCAGGGATATTTCGACAGCTCCATCGCCCAGATACAGCCAATTAGCGTCACGGTGCAGGGCACGAGCATATCGCCTCTGGTTAAACTGCCCGGCGACAAGAACATCGGCGTGCTCGAACTGCGCTTCGTGCCGAGCGCGCATAGCGTGACCATCGCCTCCATCACCGTCCAGCAGACGGGTTCTATCGAAACGAGCCCCATAACGCCCGGGTATTATCTCGGTATGGGCGACGGGGACTTCGAGCGCGTAAAACTTTGGAAAGACGACGGGGACGGGGTCTTTGACCCGACAAAAGATACCTGCCTTTGCAACCTCCCTCACAAGAGATGGCTGCAGGTAAACCAGCCGCTCACCGACCTCAACACCACCAGCTATTTCGCCGGAGGCGTCGCCACTCTGCAGTGCGGCACTCTTGTCGGCACGGGCGGACAGATCTTCTTTGTAAGCGTAGATATCGGCCAGAGCGACCTGGGAGGGAAATCTACTTTCTCGCCCGCGCACAACGCCGGCCTTCAGCTCTTGACTTATAACGCTTTGAACATCATACCCGGCAGCGCGGTTTCCGGCGGGTCGAACACGTTCCCCTATAGATCCGTCAACACGACGATCGCGGATCTTTCAATACTGCACGTCAACGTCCGTCCCGATCAACCCGGTATGAACGACGTGGCCTGGTGGAACTCCAACACCTCCGTCGGCGCGAACTGGGACGTGGTGAAAGTCCCGAACGCGACGGTCCAGGTTTACAAGGCGGCGATAGGCACGAGGCCCACTCTGGAAGATATGACCAGCAGTATGGGTTCCGGCGGATGGTCTTCGACCACAAAGGCGAACATCCAGCTCAACGGGCTCGCCCTCCAGGAGCCGGTAGTGGTCTTCCTCTCGGACGACTTCCTCGCTGCCCAGACCGCGGGAAGCATATCCGTCAACTATCCCGCGGGCCACCCGAAATCCGGGCAGGAAGCGACGACGGGCTTCGACACTTCCGGAGGGGTGGGCTACCTCACCATCGGCAAGGAGATAATCTCGTTCACCGGGAAGACGGGCAATACCTTTTACGGCATAACCCGCGGCGCTTTCAGCACGCCGGTACAGGACCACTACAAGAACACTCAGGTAACCAACAGCGCCTACTTCTTTAAAGTAAAAGCGGTCACCGACCTCGCGGGCGAGACGCCCGAGGCCTGGGGAGTCGTGAGGATCGACCTCACCGCGCCTTCCTCGCCGACGAACGTGATACCCGCGCCCGCTAAAGCCGGAGCCCAGGCCGCGACCTCGGGAACTTACGAGGTTGCCTGGGACCACGCGGTGGACTGGGAGTCCGGCGTCGCGTTCTACGAGATACAGGAACGCATGGACACCAACCCCGTCTGGAAGACCGTGGAAGTCGTCTCAGGAGACAGGTTCAGCATAAATATCGGCGACGGTTACGCCAAGGACGCTAACGGCCTCGACATACCGGACGCTCCGAGGCCTCAGGGCCACTTCTATTACTACCGCGCGCGGGCGAAAAATAACGCTGGTTCCTGGGGCGCCTGGTCGGCCCAGTCTGCCGCCGCAACCACCGGCCTGCCGAGCGACGTCATCACGTCCGTATCCAATTTCCCGAACCCCGTCGACACTAGAAAGGGAGGGGAACTCGCGAAAACCAACATAGTTTACATCCTCAACCAGGACGCTGAAGTTACCATCACTCTCTACGACCTCCTGGGTTACGAGGTCGACCAGTGGACGTTCGCCCCCGGCTCCAACGGTGGCAGCAAGGGTGCCAACCGCGTGCAGTGGGACGGCTCCAACGGTTCAGGCCAGAAAGTCGCCAAGGGCGGCTACATAGCCCAGATAAAAGTGAAATCCGACCGCGGCGTCGTGACGGCGATCAGGAAGATAGGAATTATTCATTAACAAGCGATAAGTGGTAAGAGGTAAGTGAAGATCTCAACAAAAAAGAAACTCTCGAATATCGGGAGTTTCTTTTTTAAATTTCGAAAATAATAACCAATTGAGGTGTCATCGCCGAAGACACTATCGGCGATCCATTTCCAAAGATGATTCTTTTATGTCGTCAGTATCCAAGGCATTAATATTGTTTTGGTTGTGGATTGCCGACAAGGTAGTTCGGCAATGACAAACTTGTTTTGTGAATTCAAATCTCAAAACGCAACTTTCGTCGTGCTATGCTGTGCAATTTGGACACATGTGATTCAGTATTGCAATTTTTTTGGGATTTCCGAAATTGGTTATTTGGATTTGTCTTAATTTATGGCGCTGTTTCGGTCTCGGCGGGAGCCGTTGCGGAGGGTTTGGCTTTGTCGTTCTTAATGAAAAAAACCACGCGGCGGTTCTTGTTCCTGTTAGCGACGGAATCGTTGGGCGCGATGGATTTGAACTCGCCGTAGCCTATCGCGGCGAGCCTTTTTGGGGGAAGTTTTTCGACGCCTACAAAATATTTAACCACGTTCGTGGCCCTGGCGGTGGAGAGTTCCCAGTTGGTGTCGAACTGCGAATTGTGAATGGGAATGTTGTCGGTGTGGCCTTCTATTATTACGTCGTTGGGGACTTTTTGGAGTATGGGCGCGATCTTGGCAAGGACGCTTTTGCCCTGCTCGGTAATGTCGGCCTTGCCGCTCTCGAAATAAGCCGTTCCCGTCTGCTCTTCCAGGGTCAGGTAGAGGCCTTCCTTGGTCATCTTGACCTCGCCCTGCATTTTCTGGTCCTTCATCATTTTCTCGAGTTCTTCCTTGGCGTTGACCATATTCTTGTTGAGCGCCGCGCTCAGGGCGTAGAGGATGATGAAAAAACATACGAGCTCCGTCATCAGGTCGGCGTAGTTTATCAGCCAAGGCGGGGCCGGGTGCCCGATCTTCGAGACTCTCGGGTCGCTGTAGGGGATCATATTTCTTTGTTTCAGGGGCATAGTTGTTATTTCAGTTATAAGATGTAAGTTGTAAGTTATATGAAAAATCGATCTTGCCGGTTGTGGTTCTTGTTGTAGACGTTTGTTTTCTTGCTCTTGCCTGCTTACAACTTAAAACTTACGGCTTATAACTTTGTCGTCTTAGACGCCCTTCGACGCCGATTTTACCAGCGCTCTCTGGGACGGCTCAAGGTAGGCCTTGAGGTTATCTTCCATTCTCGAAGGCACCGCTCCGGACTGCAGGAGCAGGACGCCGCGTATTATAATTTCTTTGACGAGCAGTTCTTCTTCCGATTTGCGGTGCAGTTTCCCGGACATAGGCAGGAACAGCAGGTAGCCCGAACCAAGCCCGAAGAAGGCCGCCGCGAGAGCCAGCGCCATCCTGCGGGGTACCTGTTCGACGTCGCTGATCGAGTTAAGCATAAGGATCATCCCGAGCACGGTGCCTATGATACCGAAGGCCGGGGAATAGGTGCCGAGCGCTGTAAATATTTCCTGGCCCACGTTGTGCCGTTCGCGGATAAGCCCCAGTTCGGTTTCCATCATGTTGGCGATGAAATCCTTGTCCAGCCCGTCTATGACCATCTGAACGCCGCGCTTGAGGAAATCGTTTTTCATGTTCTTGACGTTATTTTCAAGGGAAAGGAAGCCCTCGGCCCTCGCTTTCTTGGCGAGTTCAACGAAAGTCGTTACTATTTCCGTGGTATCTTCCTGTTCCGTGGAGGTCAGGACTTTTTTGGTCACCTTGGCGAGCTTTAATATTTCCCCGATGGGATAATTGACAAGCAGGGCGCTGAACGTCCCGCCCATAACCACGAAGAAAGCTTCGTAATTCAGGAAAGGCACGAACCCCTTCACGCCTTCCGCCAGCAGTATCGATATTACTACCAGCCCGAGCCCCACAATTATGCCCAAGATCGTTGCAATATCCATTTAAATAGTTCCTCCGTGAAGATTTTAATAAATAGCGGGTTTTGCATAATAATTATGTATAATTTCAGGCCGGTTGTCAAGAACAATATAAAAGATATGAAAAATCATTGACAATTTCAGATTTTATATTATATAATTATATGCACCTCATATATGGGAAGAACGCTGAAGTGGGTCAAATCGTAATAAGTTCGAACTGCAAATGGCGAAAAAAAGAAAATTTTCCATCTTCCTTTTCCTATTTTCCAGGCAATCTACACCTGCATCAAAACAGCTTGATTTTTCTATAATGTATCAACTATCATCCTGCCCGGATTTCAGCTTTTGTTCAAAAAAACAAGGAGCGGAGTAATGCCCATAGCCCCGCTGCGGAAAAAATACCTCGGCGAAATACTGATCGCGAACAACCTTATAACTAAAGAGCAGCTCAAGCAGGCGCTCGGTGAACAGCAGTCTACGAAAGAAAAACTGGGCACCCTGCTCCTGAAGCACGGCTTCGTGACCGAAGAGAACCTGTTGAGATCCCTGGCCGATTCCTACAGGATACCTCTTCTAAAGCTCAACGACATCAAGATCGACGAAACTCTCCTGAAAATAGTCCCCGAAAGGACTTCAAGAAAGTTCGTCATAATGCCCATTTCGAAAACCGACAATGTACTAAAGATCGCCATGGCCGACCCTTCCAACATGGCGGTTATTGACGACCTTGAAGCCGACACGAAACTGAAAGTCTCGGTAGTGCTTTCTTCCGAAAAAGACATAAGGGAAGCCATCGAGAAGTTTTACGCCGGCGGTTTCATAAACGTCAATGAAGTGGCCGATGACGCCGTCAGCGAGATCAAGGAAACCGAGGAGCTCTCCGGCGACGACGCGGAAGCCGCGGACGCGGCGCCGGTAATAAAATACGTCAACGCGCTCCTCTACGAAGCCGTCACGAAATCGGCCAGCGACATCCACATAGAGCCCGAAGAGAACGGGGTCTCGCTCAGGATGAGGCTCGACGGCCGGCTGAGGCCGTCGCCCCCGCCGCCGAGAAAGTTCTTTTCAGCCATCATTTCCAGGATAAAGATAATCGCGAACCTCGACATCGCCGAACGCCGCCTGCCTCAGGACGGCAAGTGTAAGATCAAGATAAACGACAAGAAGATCGACGTCCGCGTTTCGACCCTTCCCACGCTTTACGGCGAAAAGATCGTGATGAGGGTGCTGGACAGGACCAACATATCGCTCAACATCGACGACCTCGGCTATTCACAGGCCGATTCCGATAAATTCCGGGAGGCGATCCAGAGGCCTTACGGCCTGATACTGGTCACCGGCCCCACGGGCAGCGGTAAAACGACTACCCTTTACACGGGCCTGAATTTCATAAACACTCCCGACAAGAACATTGTTACCGTCGAAGACCCGGTCGAATACGAACTCAAGATGGTCAACCAGGTGCAGGTAAAACCCGTCATAGGGCTGACTTTCGCGAGCATACTGCGTTCGGTCCTGAGGCAGGATCCGGACGTCATAATGGTGGGAGAGATCAGGGACAGGGAAACGGCGGAGATCGCCATCCAGGCCGCGCTCACGGGGCATCTGGTGCTTTCGACGCTACATACCAACGACGCGGTGAGTTCCCTGAGCCGGCTGGCCTATATGGGCATCGAGCCCATACTCATAGCCGACGCCGTCGACCTGGTTATCGCCCAGAGGCTCATACGCAAGATATGTCCCTCCTGCAGGAAGGAAGTCGAAATACCGCAGACCCTTCTCGACCGGCTCAACCTTAAAGGGGAGAGCATAAAGTTTTACCACGGGACCGGCTGCGACGCCTGTTACGGCACCGGGTACAAGGGCAGGACGGCCATCAACGAAGTCTTAAAACTCACTACTAACATCAAGAAAATGATACTGTCCGGCGAGGGCGATGTGATCGTAAAACAGCAGGCGATGAAAGAAGGAATGAAGACGCTCAGGGAAGCCGCGGTGGAAAAATTGCGTTCCGGCATAACCACGGTCGAGGAAGTCCTGTCGGTGACCTCGATGTCGTATTAATGATCCGCTCAAAAGGAAACGTATGAGTTTCTGGCGCGAAAAGATGGTCGACATACTTAAATTTATCATAGACGCGGGCGCCTCGGACCTCCACATAGGCGTCGGAGTAGCGCCGTACATAAGGGTAGACGGCGACATAAAGGCCACCGATTACCCTCCGTTCACTTCGGAAGAATGCCAGAACCTTATATTCAGCCTCCTGACGTCGGACGAGAGAAAAGCCTACGATGAGTTCAAGACGCTCGATTTTTCATTCGGTGAGCCGGGCCTCGGCCGTTTCAGGGTGAACATCTACCAGCAGAGAGGGACCATCACGGCGGCCATCAGGCTCCTGCCCCTGGAAATAATCCAGCTCGAGCACCTCGGCCTGCCGCCCGACCCGATCAAAAAGTTCTGCTCGCTTTCCCATGGGCTCGTGCTCATCTGCGGCCCCGTAGGCAGCGGCAAGACCACTTCCCTGGCTTCGATGATAGACTACATCAACAAGACCCGCAGCTGCCACATAATCTCGATAGAAGACCCCATAGAATACGTTCACAAGAACTTGAAAAGCCTCATACACCAGCGGGAGATCAGGAGAGACACTCCGAATTTCATCGACGCGCTTAAGTTCATACTGCGCGAGGACCCGGACATCGTCATAATCGGGGAGATGCGAGATGTCGAGACCATAATGTCCGCGATGACCATTGCCGAGACCGGGCATCTTGTTTTCGCCACGCTCCACACCGGCGACACGAGCGAGTCCATCAGAAGGATAGTCGACATATTTTCGGGCGGCCAGCAGTCGCAGGTGATAGCCCAGCTCTCCTATACCCTGATGGGTGTCGTGAACCAGATGTTGCTGCCCAAGTCCAACGACTCGGGCCGCGTCCTGGCGTCCGAGGTGCTGGTAGTTACGCCCGCTATTCAGAACCTTATCAGGGAGAACAAGATCGAACAGATATATTCTCACGTGCAGATAGGAGCCAATTACGGGATGCAGACGATGAGCCAGTCGCTGTCGGAACTGGTCAAGAGCGGGGTCATAAGCGCGGAATTCGCGCTGCTGAAAACAAAGAGGGAAAGGGAGCTTAACAAGCTCCTTGAATCCAATCATGCCTAAATTCTATTTCAAAGCCAGGAACGACAAGAACGAGCTCATAGAAGGGGCGAGGACGGCCGGCTCCGAAAAAGAGGTCATCTCCGCGCTCAGCGGCGAAGGGCTCGTGGTTTTTTCCGTCATAGAATCCAGCGAAAAATTCGCCAGGAGCGAGAAAAAACCCAAGGGTGTCTCGGGCGGCAGCATAAAATCGGATGACGTCGCCATTTTCTGCCGGCAGTTCTCCACGCTCATCAACGCGGGCGTCACGATCATAGACGCCGTCGAAGACGTCGCCGATATGTCGGTCAACGCAAAGCTCAGGACGATACTCAAGAACGTCGCCGCGGACATACGCGGGGGCAACACCCTTTCCGACGCGATGAGGAAATACCAGAGCACTTTCGGCAATGTTTTCGTCGCCCTGCTGGCGGCGGGAGAACGTTCGGGGAAGCTCGGCAATATTCTCAAGGACCTGGCGAAATACCTCGAGAACAGCGTCAAGCTCAGGCGGAAAGTGCAATCCGCGAGCACATACCCGCTTTTTGTCGCGGGATTTTTTCTCCTCGCCCTGCTCGGCATAGTATTTTTTCTAATACCCAGGTTCAAGACGATGTTCGCTTCTTTCGGGGCCCAGTTGCCGCTGCCGACCCTGATAGTCCTCAATGTCAGCACGGCGGCCGTCAGGAACTTCCCTCTGATCTTCGTTGCCAGCGCGGTGCTGGTGACTGCCGTGATAATGTTCTACAAGACCGAGGCCGGCAGGATGTTCTTCGATACCCTCATACTCAAGCTCCCGATCTTCGGGAAGATAATGATGAGGGTAGTGTTCGCGCGTTTTTTCCAGACGCTTTCGACGCTCATAAGGAGCGGCAACGACGTCGTGAGCTCTCTTGAGATAGCCTCCAGGGTCGCCGACAACGTCTACATCGAAAGCAAGATAATCGCTGTCAAGAACAAGGTGATAGAGGGGTCCACGATATCCGACGAGATGGAGAAGACCAAGGTCTTCCCCAGGATGGTCTCGAGGATGACAGCTGTCGGAGAGAAATCCGGACAGCTCGACGAGATGTTCGAGAAACTCTACGAGTACTATTCGGAAGAGGTGGACGCGGCGGTCAACTCGATGAGCTCGATCATAGAGCCGATCCTTATCATCGGCATCGGAGGCATAGTCGGCCTCGTGGTCATAGCGATGTATCTGCCGATATTCAAGCTTGGAATGAGCATGGTTAAATAGAACTCTGGGGAGGAGTTCGCAGTATTACGGCGGTATTGAAACAAGATCTAGAAAGTAAAATAACAGGAGGAAGGAAAATGAAGAAGTTTCTCGGGAACGCGAAGGGTTTCACCCTTATCGAACTGATGGTCGTCATAATTATCATCGGAGTATTGGCCTCCATCTCAGTTCCGATATACAAGCAATACGTAAACAAGGCCAGGGCCGCGGAAGGACAGGCTCTGTGCGGTGCCGTGGCCTCCGCCGAAAAGGTGTATTTTGCCGAACACAATGCCTTTCTCGCTGTTGCCGGCGGAGGTGGAGCCGCGGACGTCTTGAACGTCGTTGCTACGCAAAATACTTATTACACGTCTTATGACGCCACGCTTGCGCCTGTGGGCGGGTTTACCGTAACTTGTGTCGGAGCTGGTGATGCCGCCGGCGTAACGGTCAAGCTGGTTCAGGCGGCTGCCGGCGCGGCGGTGATAACGGTAACAGGATTATAGGATCTGCGTGCTCAAGGGGTCATTTGTTTTCGTACTTCCTGACCCCTGAATAAAACAGCGGAGGTGATCATTCAATACGGGTTAAGTCGGGTAGGCAAAATCAAGGAGGAGGAAAAATGAAGAAGATTCTTGGAAATGCTAAAGGTTTCACCCTCATCGAACTGATGGTCGTCATCATTATCGTAGGAGTTCTTGCCTCGATATCCGTGCCCATCTATAAGCAGTACGTCAATAAGTCAAGGGCAGCGGAAGGACAGGCTCTGTGCGGGGCCGTGGCCTCGGCTGAAAAAGTGTATTTCGCCGAACACAACGCCTTTCTCGCGGTCGCAGGCGGAGGCGGTGTCGCCGATCCGTTGAACGTTGTCGCGACTCAAAATACTTATTTCGCGGCTTATGACGCTACGCTTGCGCCTGTAGGCGGGTTTACCGTAACAGCGGTCGGAGCGGGCGATGCCGCCGGAGTAACGGTCAAGCTGGTTCAGGCAGCAGCCGGTGCGGCGGTGATAACCGTAACAGGATTATAAGCCTGTATGACGGGCGCTTCAGCCGCGGTAACGTAAGCCTGGCTGGCGGGCCCGTCGATGAAATAACTGGGTATAAATCGTTGAAGAAAAATACCAGCGGTTTTACTATTGTTGAGGTATTGGTAGCCTCATTATTGTTTGCCGGTATTATGCTCTACGGCATGTCTTTTTTCAGTCTCGGACAGGGACCGGCCGGCAGATCGCAGGAGATAAATTACGCCCTCCAGATAGCGGAAGACGATCTGGAGACGGCCGTAGACAGCGGTTTCTTCGGTACTTTTTCCGAGGCCCCGACGGGTTTTACGTCTTCCAGCGGTGTGGCGTTTACGAGAACCCGTACGGTTACGGTTAACGGCGGCTTTTTCGATAAATGCAAAACGGTCCTTTGCGTGGTTGTCTGGAATTCTCCGAGTTCGGGAGGGGTTGTGCAAAAGATCAGCCTTTCGACCGTAGTTACGGATCTTTACCCGTGGCCGTAATAAACTGATACCTGCGGTCCCTCCCCGGCAGGCCGCCGGGCCCCGATCCGGTGTAAGTCTCAGCCCGGCTGGGACGAACGGCGGGCGCGAAAGAAGTCCGGCATCCGGATATTGCTGGCGGCATACCTTTCTGCGCGAAGATCCGCGGGGCAGGCAGTTGGCAGCGCTTGACGGTTTCATCCCCGCTTGCCGGTCTCGCTGAACGAGCAGCGAGGCGCGGTGTTCAGGTGAAAACAACATGAACATTATGAAAGGGAATGGAGCGGGGTTCAGCCTTATAGAAATGCTTATTACGATGATAATAAGCGGCATACTGTTCATAGCCGTATCGATGATAGTTATTTACGCGAACCAGTCGTGGCTCAAAGCATCGAGCGTAAGCAGCGTGATCCAGGACTCAAGGTCGGGTAAAAAAACGATAGAATTCCAGATCAGGGGAGCGATACCGGTCCCGCCCACGTTCGCGGGCTCGGGAAGCGAACCGTTCACCATTTCGCCCGGCGAGCTCTTTCAAATAACGCCCAGCACTGCCAACGGGCGGAGCATTGTTTTCAACGTCATAGACAGGAACAAGAACACTTACAAGCTTGATAAATTCAGTTACGATAACGTCGGCAATACCGTCAAGTACGATTACTGGTACGCGAGCACGGCCGGGCCTGTCACGACCTACACGACCACGAACTCGACGACGGTAGTAATAATTAGCAACGTGCAGAATATGAAGATCACGGCGATCGACGTTTCGAGCCTCCAGATCAATATCACGCAGTCAAAGAAGCTCACGGAGGGCAGCTCGCAGGTAATGATTTCTACTACGACGTTCCTTATCAAAGCCAGGAGCAAATAATGCAAAAGAAAGCGCCCGGCGGCGCTATACTGATGCTGGTATTGATATTTTCGGTCATATTAAGCACGCTGGGGCTGGCCGTAATATATATTTTCGGTATGCAGGAGATAGCCTCCAGGGGCGAGATCGCCAATTCCAAGGCTCTCTATCTCGCCAACGCGGGCATCGAGCAGGCGAAAGGATGGTTGATCAAAAAACAGCTATTCCCGGAATACGTCAACGCCGGGGCGCCTTTCGCTCTTACCAATTTTAATCTGGCTTACCCGGAAGGCGTGTCGCCGGGGCTGATCGATGTCAGTATCTGGCCCAAGGCAGGCAACAGGGTGAATATCGGCCCCCCTGACATTGACGGCTATTACGCGCTCATTTCTTCAGGGACTATGCCGGGGCCCGGCTACAGCACGGTCAAGAACATAAGCGTATACGTCTACATAAGCACCAAGGCATGGAACTCGGTAGACCAGTCCAGTTTTACTTTTGAGGTCGTTCCGAATTCCTGGAATGAAAAACCGACCAAAAGGATATAGCATTGATAGGCATCGACATCGGCACAAAATACATCAAGCTCGCGAGCCTTGAAAAAAAAGAACAGGCTTTTCACATCCGCTACGCTCTTATGGGGCTCAATCCCTCCCAGGCCCAGGGAGCCAAACAGGCTTTCAACTGGTACAAACAACAGGCCGCGGGCACGAACCCGTCGTTAGGCCAGGGCGCCAAACAGGACGGCCTGCTTTCCTCCAAGATAAAATCTATAGCGAAAGAGAGCTTTCCCTTCGACAAAAGGGTCGCCGCCTCCATTGGCGGCTGCCAGATAATCTCGAGGAACCTGGAGTTCGCCTCGCTGGGGGACGAAGAACTGCAGGGCGCGGTGCTCCTGGAAGCAAAACAATCCGTATCGGCCGACCTCGCTTCGATGTACTCCGACTACCAGGTCCTTTCCACCCTTGAAAACTCCAAGCTGGACACGCTTTTTATCGCGGTCCCGTCCAATATAGTCGACAGGCAGGTCCACCTGATCGAGAGCTCCGGGCTCAACATCGAGATAGTCGACATCGATAACCTCGCAATGACGAACTGCTATAACGCGCTCGACAAGAACGCGAAAAAACAGTCCGTCGTCCTGCTGGACATCGGCCACAGTTATACCAACATCGCGGTGATAGACGCCGGGGCGCTGCGTTTCGTGAGGAACGTTAATTTCGGCGGAGCCAATATCACCGCCGAGATCGGGGACATCTACCAGCTGCCTCAGGAAACGGCTGAAGAGATAAAGAAACGGCCCGACCTGTGGGGCGAACTGGGGCTCAACATAAAGAACGTTCTCAGGAAAAGCATGCCCGACCTGCTCGAGGCGGTTTACAGGTCGATGGAATACTGTATGGGGCGCAAGAAGATAATGAACATAGACAAGATTCTGCTGACCGGCGGAACTTCGAACCTCTGGGGCATAGATTTTTTCATGTCCGACGCGCTCGGTATAGCGTCGGAAAGATGGAACCCGCTCGACTATGTCGAGTGCGGGGTCGATTCTAAAAAGGCTCTAGGCGGTTTCTTGAGTGTCGCGCTGGGCCTGGCGGTGAGAGAATGGAAAAAAACTTAGAACTTAACCTGATCAGGAGCCGGCTGAATTTTATCGAGACCCGCAGGCTCTATGCGCGGTATTCGAGGATAATCTATTTTGTCGCGCTTATAACCTTCACTCTCATATCCTTCAAGTTCATAACTATTTACGGAGGCATTTCCAGGTCCAAAAAAGAACTCGCGGGCCTCGAATCGGCGCTGGCCCTCAAGAGAGACCAGTTCGGGCTCAACGATATGGAGAAGGAATGGCGGGCCTACTGCGTGAAACTCAAGATCGTAGACTCCATGGTGAGCGCCAGGAGCGAGTGGAGCGCCAGGCTCAAGGAGTTCGCGAACCTTCTCCCCCCGGGAATGTGCATACAGAGGGTCGAGGTCGCGTACGAGGAAGGCAAAAAGAACTTCAACGTGGTGGTCTTGAGCCTGCCGAACGAACAGAAGGGTTTCAGGGACGTCGAGGGTTTCATCGCCACTCTCGAGTTCAACCCTCTTTTCGGCAAGGGCGTAAAGCTGGAATCGCACGAGAGAAGACAGATGAACGGGAAAGACATCGAGATCTTCAAGATATCCCTTCCCCAGGAAGGCATAAAATAAAATGATAAATCTTGCCTCCTTTAAAATTAATGTAACGGTGAGCGTCTGGCTTAAGCTCGCAGGTTATACGGCCGCCATACTGGTTTTTCTTTCGCTTTATTATCACTTCACGGTGTCAAATTACACCAGGAAACTGTCGAGTTTTCAGGGCAGGATCAAAGCGGTGAACGTGAAATATCTGCAGTACGAGAACTTCGGCGCTTTCAAGGAACGCACGGAGCAGAACAAGCAGAAGATAGTGCAGGTGCTGTCCGGGTATGAAGATATTTTCTCGGGCGCCCAGAAATCACAGAACACCTTTCTGGACCGGATAAGCGAGATATCCGTGCAGGCCAAGATCAATCTCGACAAGATAACCCCCGACGAATCTACCGGGAAAAAAAATTGGAACGTGAATTTTACGTCCGATTACAAGGGAATCTGCGATTTCTTCGCCCTCCTGGAGAAATATTTCAAGGTGGAGAGCTTTGCCGTGACGAGCGGCGAGTTTCGTCCGATGCACCTGGCCCAGATAATAGTTTCGGGTACGGCGGTGGCCCCGGCCGCCACGGCGCCTGATGTTTCGGGCAGGGATATCTTTGACTTCTATGGCGAAGCCTCAGAGGTATTAAAACAAATAGAAGCCAAAGAGAACGTGGCCAATTCCGTCCAGATCACGGCCAGGAAAGACCCGATGTATTTTGAAGAAACGATATTCCCCACTGAAAAAAGACAGGAAGTTAAAAAACAACAAAAAGTATCGTACGACGCCCCGTCCGTGAAGATCGACGGCATTTACTGGGACCCCTCGACCCCCGTGGTCGTCATAGACGGCAAAGCTTTAAAAGAAAAAGAAGAATATAACGGCGTGACCATCGACAAGATAAACGAAGGCAGTGTTTCAGTCGTGTGGAAAGGCAGAAAATTCACGCTGAAAAAATGACGGCGGGTAAAGAAGGGCTTTACCGGTCAGGGTTGTATTTCAAAGGCCGGCGGGGCCTGCGGCAGGATCAATAAGACAACACCCTCTCCCCCTGTGTTCGACTCTATCGGGGCCGGGTAAAACGGAGGTTTATGTGAAAAAGTTATTGCCCCTTATGTTTTGCGTGATGTTCGCGGCCAGCGGTCTCTGGGGAGAGGCGACCGTCATTGATGAAGCGCAGGTCCCGGCTAAAAAACTCATATCCATCGATTTTCCTGATACGCCCTTGAGCACCGTTATCAGCGTCCTGAGCCTGAAGACCGGTTATAAATTCATTACCGACGGAGAACTCGCCAAGAAAAAGATAGTGCTGTCCCTGAAGGACGTATCGGCCGAGGAAGCCCTCACCGCGCTTCTCGACACTTACAACCTTTACTACGTGCGCCAGGGCGAGACCAATATCTACGTTATCAAAAGCAAGAACGATACGGTAGTTTCCACGGTCTCGAAAGTATTTTTCCTCAATTACCCCACGGCGAAAGATCTCGAGCCCACCCTGAGAATGAAATTATCCAAGAACGGAACGATAAGCTCCGATGAAAAAAGCAACAGCATAATAGTGACCGATATGTCTAATAACATAGACGAGATCGACCAGCTCATTAGAACGCTGGACATACCGCCGCTGCAGGTGCTGCTGGAGGCAAAGATCATCAGCGTAAAGATAGATAACAGCCTGCAGTTCGGAGTCGATACCAACATCTACAGGACAGATCAGTTCTACACGAGCCCCCTCGACCTGGCGCGGGCGACAGCTTCGGGCGGGAGCATCCTGGGCACGTCGATACAGCCCCAGGTCGGGTACACCCAGGCATTGTCGCCCGGGCTTGTCAGCGGCGGCACTGGGGGAGGCCTGCGGGTCTCGCTCCTGCAGGGCGATATGAACGTCCAGTCCTACATCGAAGCCATAAAAACCGACACGAACGCCAAAGTGCTTACCAATCCCCGGCTGGTGGTCATCAACAATAAAGAAGCGAACGTCGAGATAATCGAAGAGATACCTTATAATTCGCAGACGACGACCGGTCTCAGCACCGGAGTACAGAGCACGACCATAGCGTTCAAGGAAGTCGGCATAAAGCTCAGGGTGAGGCCCCAGATAAACAGGGACGGGACGATCCTGCTCGACGTTACTCCGGAGCAGAGTTCCCTGGTGGGTTATACATCGCAGCAGGAGCCCATAGTAGACACCAGCAAAACTAACACGACCTTCATTCTTGAGAACGGCGAAACGGCCGTCATAAGCGGGCTGGTCAAAGAAGACGACACAAAAACCGAGTTCAAGATACCCCTGCTCGGAGACATTCCAATTCTCGGCAACCTTTTCAAGAAATACAGCGATGAAAAGATAAGAACGGAACTTACGGTCCTGATAACCGCGAAGATACTCAAGTAACCCGCTGCAAGAAGACGGTCCGGAATATATTGAAGGAAAAAATGAAAGAGCCTAAAGCGAACATCATTATCGTGGAAGACGAGGAAGCGCAGAGGCTGAGCCTCAAGGCGATCCTGGAAGAGGACAATTATTCGGTGTCCGTCGCGGAGAACGCCGCCGTGGCCCTTGAACTGGTCAGGAAGCAGTTCTTCGATGTTTTCCTCGTCGATTATAAGCTTTCCGATATGAACGGTATAGATTGGATAAAGCAGGCCGCCGCCGTGTCGAAAGAATCAATGCCCATTGTCATTACCGGTTTCGGTTCGCTCGAGATAGCGGTCGAATCTATGAGGATAGGGGCTCACGATTATATGGTCAAGCCCATAAACATAGAAGACCTCAAAAAAAATATCGAGAGTATAATCGTCGAGAGGGAAGACCTCAAAAGGGGCAGGGCGAACCTGGACCAGGTCATCAAAAAGATCGAGAACCCGGACGAGAACGTCATAGTGATAGCGACCCCCAAGGACGCCGACGAACAAAATACCTCCACCAAGGGTATCCTGCGGATAGTTACGATGGTCTATAAATATTTTAAGACATTTTTCTGGGATATAGATTAGGTTTCCGGCATTTTCACGCGTTCGTTTTGCGGAGCTCATCAGAGTGAATGAAGAAACACATAACCGAGGTGCCTAAATGAACAAAAAACTTTTGGCGTTATTATTGGGATTTGCCGCCGGGTGCGCGGTTCTTGCCGCGGGCATACGGGCCCAGGAAACACCGGCTCCGACCGCTTCAGGCGACAATGTCTCTCCCGCCGCGAGCCCCTCCCTGGAACAGGGACTGACACCCGCGCCGGCACCGGCGCCGGCACCGCCCCCGGCCCCGGCCCCGCAATTCACCGCTCCCGCCGAGAACAAGAGCACCCCAGCCTCCGACAATAAGCTTTTCAGAAAAAAACGTTCCGACCGCAAAAAACAGCCGGCGGAAGAAACTAAAAAAGATGTTTCAACGGTTCAGCCCGCGGAACAGGCCCCGAGCGTTCCCGCGCCCAAAAAGCAGGCAAAGCAGCCGAAGGAAAGGGCCGCCGCGATCAAAAAACCTGTAACCAGGATAAAAGGGAAAGCCGACCGTTATATAGCTGAAGCGAAGGAATATTACGTCGAAGGCGAGCTTGAAGACTCGGAAAAAAATATTAACCTGGCCCTTCAGCTGGAACCTCAAAATGCCGAGGCGCTGCGGTTCAAGAACAAGATCACGGTCATTAAGGAAAAGATGTTCGAGGCAAAAAGGGATTTTTCCGAACAGTGCTATTTCAAGGGCGCGTATTTTTTCAAGAAATCCGACCCCCTCGACGCACTGCTGTTGATAGATAAAGCCGTCAAGCTGAACCCTCAGTCCGAAAAGGCGAGGGCTCTCTACGCGGAGATCCAGGAAGCTAATCAGAACCTGATCAAGTCCATGGGGAAAAAGGACGGCAAGACCCTCAGGAAAGCCATTGATTATTTCATGCGGGGGGATTTCGAAAAGTCGGTGGAGTCGTTCCGAAAACTGCAGGCCGTATATTCCGATATCGCGAATTACACCGGCTATGCCAACGCGCACACCTCCGACGAAAGGAACAGGAAAAGATCGGAAGAATACGTGCAGCAGGCGGTAAAAGACGTCCGGAACGAAAGATATAAAAAAGCCCAGGAAGACCTGTTCCAGGCCCTCGAGATGGACCGGGATAATATGGACGCGCAGGTTATCCTTGAACAGGTCAAGATTGAACTCAACCTTATGTCAAGGGAGCCCGGCGACCTGTCACCGCAGGCCCCGCCGCAGGTGAAATAATAGAACAGGTCCCGTTAGCGGCGCGCCCTTGAAATTTTCCGCACTAAAACGGAGTCCCTCTTGAGATCATCCGGATCCTCTCCAGATCAAGCCGGTAACAGCGCCTCCCTTGCCGGCCCCTACGCCTGGATTCTGAACCTGAGCGGGTCGCGGAAGCGGCTTATTTGCGCTCTGTTGATATTTTTTGCCGCTGCCGTAGGGCACATGAGGTCCCTGAGGAACAGCTACGTTCTCGACGACTACAAGCTTATTGTCTGCAACGAGTTCATAACTGAACAGCAAAATGCCAGGATACTGCTTAACCCGCGCTACCTGATCGACCCTCACCCGCTGGTGTGCGGCGCGCGGCCTCTGACCGTCCTGTCGCTTCTCGTCGATTACAAGTTCTGGCAGGAATCTCCCTTCGGTTATCACCTCACGAATATCCTGCTTCATTCCCTGAATTCCGCAGCGGTTTTTTTCCTCGTTCTGCTGATCTTGAGGACCAATTACGGGCGCGGGAAGACGGCTTTCGCTCCGGATTCTCACTTTGGGCCGGCGGTTTTTGCCGCGCTCGTCTTTGCCTTCCATCCCGTAGGCGCCGAGGCCGTGGATATCGCCTCGTTCCGCGCGGACCTGCTGGCAACGTTCTTTTATATTTTATCCCTGATAATGATCATAAAAGCCGTCCGCATGGACCGGCCCGGGAGCATTTTTTATTATGCGGTGAGTTTTATACTGTTTGTCACGGGGCTTTTCTCAAAAGAGACCGTAATCACTCTCTCGCTGGTGTTCTCGGCCTATGTCGTGTTGTTCGCAAAAGAGAAGATCCGTAAAAGAACGGTTGCCGCTTTTCTGGCATGCGCCGCTGCGGCGATACTTTTCATAATGCTTTTCTGGAGCAAGAGGTTCTATTACCTGCTGCACGTTTCCATCTTTCCCAACATAAAAGGTAACCTCTCGCCGATGTCGTCCGTCGGAGCCTATCTCAGCACGCTCTTCCTTTCCTTCCTGCATTACGGCGAGACGCTGCTTTTGCCTTTTAAGCTTTCCATCGATTACGAACTGAATGTTTCCCGCACGCTGCTGAACCCGGAGGTTCTACTGGCCCTGGTCCTTTTTTCCGCAGCGCTCTGGTCCTTTATCTGCTACAGGAACAGGCTTTTCCGGTTCGGCCTGGCCTTCTGGCTCATCTGCTACCTGCCCGTATCTAATATATTCCCGCTGATAAACACGGTAAACGACAGGTATATGTACCTGCCGCTGGTGGGCTTCTCCATAGCGCTCTCGGCCTTTATTTTCAGTTTTTTCAGAAGAAAGGCATTCGCGGGAATTTCGGCCGGGTTGCTGATCGCTGCCGTCATTTCGGCGGGCTACTGCGCCCTGACGCTCAAAAGGAACCCGGTGTTCGAAGACGGCTACAGCCTTTACGGCGACGCGGTCAAGACCGCCCCTACCAACATCCGGGTCAGGTACAATCTCGGGGTGGCCAACATTGTCAGGAAAAATTATAAAGAGGCGCTCGTGAACTTCGAAATGGTGACCAGCCTCAACCCTCTCTACATGAGGGCAAAAATACTGCACCTGATGGGCGTTTGTTACGATAACCTGGGAGACGAAGATAAGGCTAAATTCTATTACCGCTGGGCGCTCATAATTAACCCGCGCAAGGAAACCTTTGACAGTTTCGCGAGCATACTCCAGAGGGAAGGAGCCCAGGACGACGCGGCTTACTTTTACAAGAAGAGCATTGAGATCGAGCCCGATGCCGCTACCCTTAACAACCTGGGGATCTATTACGCGGTAAAGAAACGCTATAGCCAGGCGTCCGGCTATTTCAAAAAAGCCATAGAGCTTGAACCCTCGTATTTCAACGCCTGGGCGAACCTGGTCAAGGTTACCAGGGACTCCAAAGATCAGAAGCTCGCCGAAGAAGTTTCCGTCCTGCTGAAAAAAAACTTCCCGCAGGAAAAGATCGAGCCCGCCCGCTGAATAACCCGCACTATACCTTCAGCATTAAAATACCTGGGGGGCGGCCTGACGCGGAGCGAAACAAGCCCCCCGGCAGAGCCGGCAAGCCAGCGCTTTACTTGACTTATTAGCTCGGAAATTGTAAAATTTACCTGTAAATATATGATAAAAGTTCACCGACTTAACGGACAGGCGGTCGTGATCAACGCCGAGCTCATTGAAAGCATTGAATCTGTGCCGGATACGGTGATCAACCTTTATACGAACAACCGGCTTATTATCAAAGAATCGATGGACGAGGTCTACGGACTTATAATGGATTATAAACGCGCTATACATAAGCCAACCATAGATAACCTCACGAAGTCCACAATCCTTAACGAACACAAAAAATGAGACCGTTGACGCATTTGTCGATCTCATCCCCGAATGTCTCTGCCGGGGATCGAGGTCATCCCTCCCGCGTCGCGGGGCAGGGGATCTAATCTATTAGTAAAAAATACTGAAAAAGGAGCAAAACAATGCCTAAAAAGTATGTGTATTCTTTCGGCGGCGGAAAAGCCGACGGGAACGAGAGCATGAAGAACCTGCTTGGAGGTAAAGGTGCGAACCTTGCCGAAATGGCTGGCCACAAAGACCTGAGGCTGCCGGTGCCCCCGGGTTTCACCATCACGACCGACGTCTGCACTCATTATTACGAGAACAAGAAAAAATATCCCAAGGAACTCGCGGCGCAGGTTAAATCGGCGCTCGCCAAAGTCGAGGCGCTGATGGGCAAGAAGTTCGGCGACCCCGCCGACCCGCTCCTCGTTTCGGTCCGTTCGGGCGCGAGAAAATCCATGCCCGGAATGATGGACACCGTGCTCAACGTCGGCCTCAACGATGTTACGGTTCAGGGCCTCATCAATATGACGGGCAATCCCAGGTTCGCCTACGACGCTTACCGCAGGCTCGTGATGATGTACGCGGACGTCGTTATGGAAAAAGCCGCAGGGCGCGAACCGGCCCGCGGAAAAGGCATACGCAAGCTGATGGACGAAAAGCTTGAAGAGCTCAAACACAAGAAAGGCTACAAGATCGACACCGACCTCACCGTAGAGGATCTTAAGGGCCTCGTCGCCGTATTCAAGAATATGATAAAGACCGAGATGGGCCAGCCCTTCCCCGAGAAACCCGAGGACCAGCTCTGGGGCGGCATCGGAGCCGTCTTTATGTCGTGGAACGGCAAACGCGCCATCGAGTATAGAAGGATAGAGCGCATACCTGACGAGTGGGGGACGGCCGTAAACGTTCAGTCCATGGTGTTCGGCAATATGGGAGACGATTCCGCGACCGGCGTCGCATTCACCCGCAACCCCGGAAACGGCGAGAATTATTTCTACGGCGAGTACCTCGTCAACGCCCAGGGCGAAGACGTTGTCGCGGGCATCCGCACACCGGGCCCGATCAACGATAAATCCAAGAACGACCAGTCTAAGAACCTGCCGACCCTATCCGAGATAATGCCTTCCATATACAAGGAACTCGACGGCATTCAGAAAAGGCTCGAGATCCACTACAAGGATATGCAGGACATCGAGTTCACGATAGAAAAAGGCAAGCTCTATATGCTCCAGTGCCGCGTAGGCAAAAGGAACGGAGCCGCGGCCGTCCGCATGGCTGTTGATATGTATAAGGAAAAATTCATAGACGCGGATACGGCCGTTATGCGCGTCCCGCCCCAGCAGCTCGTTGAACTGCTGCTGCCGATGACCGACCCCAAAGCCGAAGCCGCAACGAAGATCATAGCCAAGGGCCTTCCCGCCGGACCCGGCGGAGCCGTGGGAAGAGTCGTTTTCAACTCGCTCGACGCCGTCAAGTGGGCCGAGAGAGGCGAAAAAGTAATCCTCGTCCGCGAAGAAACATCGCCGGAAGACGTTGACGGTATGCACAAGGCGCAGGCCATACTTACCTCGAAGGGCGGCATGACCTCTCACGCGGCGCTCGTAGCGCGCGGTTGGGGCAAATGCTGCATAGTCGGCTGCGAAGGCCTTGAGATCGGCGCTGACGGGAAATCGTTCACCACAAAAAGCGGCGTCAAGGTCAACGAAGGCGACTGGATAACCCTCAACGGTACAAAAGGAACGGTTTACGCGGCAAAGCTTCCGCTCGTGGACCCGGACCTCGAACACAACGGCGCCTACACGGAGCTGATGAAGCTCGTCAATAAAGCTAAAGTGCTCAAGGTGCGCACCAACGCCGATACGCCCAAGGACACGAAGAAGGCTCTCGATTTCGGAGCCGAAGGCATAGGCCTTTTCCGCACGGAACATATGTTCTACGGGGAGAACAGCGACAAACCGCTCTTCCTCCTGCGTAAGATGATAATGTCGAAGAACGTCGAAGAGCGCAAGGCGGTACTCAAAGACCTCGCGGTCTTCGTCAAGAACGACGTGAAGGCCACGATGGAGGTCTTGAACGGCTTCCCTCTGACGATCAGGCTCCTTGATCCGCCGCTCCACGAGTTCGTTCCTCACTCGGAAGACAAGATAGCGGACATGGCAAAAGAGCTGGGCATAAGCGCGGAAGACGTCAAAAAGCGCGGCGAGGCTCTAAAGGAAAACAATCCGATGCTCGGCCATCGCGGTGTAAGGCTCGGAGTAACTTACCCCGAAGTCACCGAGATGCAGGTCAGGGCCATCCTCGAGGCTGCCGGCGAACTCATAAAGGCGGGCAAGAAAGCGGTGCCCGAGATAATGATACCCGTAACCTGCACGGTCAACGAGATCAACCACCAGAAAGTCATAGTCGACAGGGTCCAGAAAGAAGTCCAGGAAAAGCTGGGCGTCAAAGTACCGTTCTCTTACGGCACGATGATAGAGATACCGCGCGCGGCGCTTCTTGCCAACAAGATGGCCGAGACCGCGGAATTCTTCAGCTTCGGCACCAACGACCTCACGCAGATGAGCTTTGGCTTCTCGCGCGACGATATCGGCGGTTTCCTGCCGGACTACCTGACTTACAAGATACTACCCGCCGACCCCTTCCAGACGATCGACCAGGAAGGCGTGGGAGAACTCATGAAGATGGGCCTTGAGAGAGGCCGCTCGGTCAGGAAGAACCTCAAAGTCGGCATATGCGGAGAGCACGGCGGCGACCCGGAATCGGTCAAGTTCTGCCACAAGATCGGTATGAACTACGTTTCCTGCTCGCCTTTCCGCGTTCCGATAGCATGCCTCGCCGCTGCTCAGGCCGCGATCGAGGAACGTAAGGCAAAAAAAGGGAAAAAATAATAAGCCTCTGACATCAAAGCGGTGCGGTACTGCTCCTGTCACGCGCCGTAGAAAGCATAAATTGGAAAGAAGCTCTTGGGCCCAGGCTCAAGAGCTTCTTTTTTGACGCAAATATCAAAGAAGCCCGCGGTGAAAATACCGACTAAAAGTAGTTATACCGACGATAAAACTCTATTAACCAGTGTTAACCAAAAGCAATGAAAAGCAGCCTTTTGAAGTGGACAATAGACACTTTTTGGACACTCAATATTTTATTCTGTTTTCTTAAAAGAAGGCTTGAACAAAACAAACCGGGTTGACATTGTCGTATATATTATATACACTTGTTATCAAGTGGTGATATATTATACGGAGATGGGATGTCAGCGAAAGTAAAGACACTTATAAAATTTATTCAAGGGCACGGCGGAGCAGCTCGCTTCTCTGTCATGCTTAAGGCGGGGTTTCATCCAGACTCACTTGCCGCTCTTGTAGCTAAGGGCAAGGTTGAAAAGATCGGCCGCGGCCTTTACCAACTCACAAACAGTTATCCTTCCTCACACTCGGATCTTATTGCCGCATCTCTACAGGCTCCCAGGGGCGTTGTCTGCCTTATTTCCGCGCTTTCTTTTCACGAAGCAACACTCGAAATTCCCAGATATGTGGATATCGCCATCCCTCGCGGAACGCATGCAAACAAAATTACATACCCTCCCGTGAGGTTTTATCAGTTCTCGCGTGAAGCATGGGGGCCCGGCATCGATGTCCATAAGATAGATGGGCAAAAAGTTAAGGTTTACAACCTTGCTAAGACCGTAGCCGACTGCTTCAAGTATCGCAATAAGATCGGTATTGATGTGGCGCGAGATGCCCTTAAAATCGCTATTAGAGAAAAGCATGTGAAGCCCGCTGATATTATGCATTTTGCCAAAATATGCCGCATTACCGGCGTTATACAACCTATATTGGAAGCCATACTATGAAGAAGGATATTACAAATCTGCAGGCTTCTATACGCGACAGGCTTAAAAATAAAGCTAAAGAAATTAATAGGCAGATCTCTGAACTCATGCAGTATTATGCCATGGAGTGTTTCCTTTATAGGCTTAGCCAACGTAATCTCCAAATTCTAGAGAATACTTACCTCTGTTGACAGCTGAAAATTGATGATATGCTGTTTACACTACAGCATTATCGATGATGTAGTTTGTAGTGTCAAACACCTCCAAATAACAAGATAAGTGACTTCTTTGCGGTCAATATTTAGAGGGGTGACACTGAAGCAACTCATTTATCTTCTCTTCATAAACGAGAAGCAATGAAGATAATGGGTTCTAATTTAGACACTAAATGGACACCAAAGACAAATGACCGGAAATTTGATATAATAAGCGGCGACAAAAATAATAGTGATAATCAATCTTTTTTTGATTTATGGAGAGGTGGCCGAGTGGTTGATGGTGCCGGTCTCGAAAACCGGTGTACCTTCACGGGTACCGTGGGTTCAAATCCCACCCTCTCCGTATGAAAATTCGCTCAATCGCTCACTTTCATACGAGTAACTACAGTAAAGAGTAAATCGTAAATAGTTAAAACGAGAACAAATTGCGAATTTTCGTAAACTATTTACTATTTCTACTCACTATACTTATCAGTAGCTCTTTCCGTTGAAATATTTTCACCTTCGACAACTAATGAAACACTTCCCGGGTAAATCCCTCATCCTCATTGCTATATCTTCTGCAGCAGCAACTCTTTTGCTGGCCGACGCGGCTTTCTTACTGCTTAATAAACACCGCAAGGACACACTGTCATACGACGGCGGCTACGCCCGGGATGGTTTTTTCCAGGCCGATGAACTCCTGGGATATAAGCCGAAGCCGGGGCTGAAGATCGTCTCGATAAAAAAATCCGGTGATAGAGTTCTATATAATGTCACCTATTCCATTGATCGATACGGCCGCAGGATAACGCTTCTCAGCGGCACCGCCGTCCCGGGCAGGCCCATTCTTTTTTTCGGCTGTTCCTATACGTTCGGAGAAGGCGTCGCGGATGATGAAACGCTACCGTTCTACGTCTCGCGTTCATTTCCCGGCAGTATCCCGCTCAACTACGGCTGCCCGGGTTACGGCCCCCAGGAAATGCTCGCCAAACTTCAAAGCGGGGATCTTGGGGGAGAAGTGACGGCTTCCGGCCCCGTGCTTATATATACGTTCATGGACGACCATGTTAACCGCGCGATAGGGTCCCTGCACGTCTGCACGCGATGGGGAAAGGATATGCCGTACTACTGTTTTAATGCCAATGGCAACCTCGAACGGAGAGGTAGCTTTGCTTCCGGCAGGCCCGCGCTGTCACGGCTGTATAACGCGGTCTCGAAGGTCCAGTTCATCGATTATTTTCTCGGCAGGATAGATTATCCGATCATCACCGACAGCCACATCAGGCTGACGGCGGAGATCATCCGCGCAGCCGCGGCCGCATTCAGGGAGAGGTTCAAGAGCGACGATTTCTACGTGGTTTTCTTCCCGGGATCTTCACGGGCCGGGAAGCTGATACCATATCTTCAAAAGTCGGGCGTGCGCTATTTTGATTATTCCCGCCTGGCCGACATGAACGATCCGTCCAGCAGGATATCGCGTTACGACCGGCATCCTACCGCGGCAGTTTACCGCGCCGTTGCGGAAAAACTCGCCAAAGACCTCAAGGGCGAAGTTAACTGGGCCAGCGCTCCCGGACGGCGGTAGAACGGGCATAAATTCCTTGACACCCTTTCGGGATTTAGAGTATAATAAGTAAGAAATTTCTCATCCTATGAATAAAAAAATCGTAATTCTCCTTTCTCTTTTCTTTGCCGCCGCCCCCCTGTACGCCGTGCAATTTGCCGCCGGAACAAAACCTCTTGTCGACGGAGTTTACAATTCCACCCAGGCGGTGATCACCTCCCATCAGCCGCTATTTTCCTGGGAATTTGACGGCAACGTGTCATCTTTCACCGTCATCGTAAGCACCGACGCTATTTTCGATCCTTCCGGGGAATTGTGGGACTTCGTAGGCGCTACCAACACCTTAAATACCATTAACAACATCACGAGAGTGCAGTACGGCCAGGACGGCAGCGCGGCAGCGCTGGGCGTCAACAGCGTTTATTACTGGCAGGTCACGCTCTATGACGGCGCGGGCGGCGTGTCGGACGGAGGGCAATTCACCACTACCTCGGCCGCCGCAAACCCCTCGGGTGAAAAATATGACCTCTCGATCGATTGGAACAACCCTTTCAACCCCTCAAAGGACCAGGTAACCAAGTTCCGTTTCGGCGCCATGGACAGGGACCGGAAGCTGAAATTGAGGATATTTACGGTCTCGGGAGTGCTCGTGGCCGAGTGGCCGGAGCAGACGGCGATAAAGGACGCGATTTACACCATAACCTGGGACGGCAGGAACAGCAGCAACGAAACGGTCGCCCGCGGCATATACCTCATCAACCTGATGGATGTAGGGGAAAATCAAGGCGTAACTCGTAAGGTAGCCGTGATAAACGGGAAATGATAAAACGGGTTCTTGAGGCAGTAACGGCTCAAGTCAAATAAAAAATGAAAATATCTGCAAAAGAATTCCTTGTCTCCTTCATCGCCTGCGGCCTGTTATCCGCGGCCGGCGCCGCCGCTGTCAACTCTAACGGCACGGCCGCCGCTGATTTCCTCAATATAGGTGTAGGCGCGAGGCCCGCGGGCCTCGGGGAGGCTTTCGTAGCGGTCGCCGATGAAACAAGCGGCATGTACTACAATCCCGCCGGCCTCGGGTTCTCAAATTCCCCGGAACTGCAGACAATGTATTCCATGTGGCTGGCCGATACGTACTACGGTTATGCGGGGTATTCGCACCCCACGAATTCCGGGACTTTCGGGCTCGGCCTGCAGTATCTTTCCTCTCCCTCGATGCCGAAAATTGTCGAGGGTACCGCGAGCGGCGATTTTAATTTTTCCGACGCCGCGGCGAGCCTCCTTTACGCCAAGCGGCTGGGCGAGACCACTTCCCTGGGCTTGAACCTCAAGGCTGTGCAGAGCAATATCGATTCGAGTTCCCTCTCAACGTTTACCGGCGACTGCGGCTTTTTGTTCCGCACGCCCGGGGAAGGCTTTTCTTTCGGTATTTCCGGCTCGAACCTGTTCGGCAAGCTTGGCGACGAGAAGCTTCCGGCCGCCTACCGGGCGGGAACTGCTTTCAAAATAGCCCTTCCGGAACAAGATTCCGATATATTGCTCTCGCTTGAAGCCGGCAAGGCGGAGTCGAGCCCGCTGTATTATGCCGCCGGTATAGAGCACTGGGGCGGGGGAGTCCTGGGCCTGAGGGTCGGTTATAAATATTTTGTCGACGAGCAAAGCCAGCAGAATCTCGACCCCCTCGCTCCGTGGCACGCGGGCTTGAGCCTTCGCATCGGCACGTTCGCGGTGGATTACGCCTACCAGCCTTTCGCCGCGCTCGGCACGACGCACAGGATATCCCTTAGCTGGCGCACCGGCGGCTGGCACAGCAAATCGCGGATCGTGCCCGCTTACCTTAAAGCCGAACCCGGTATTTTTTCGCCCAACAACGACGGGGCAAAAGACAGCGTCTTCTTCGTTCCCCAGGCGCCCGATCTTAAAGAGGTCAGGAGCTGGGAACTGGTTATCGAGGACGTCAACCACGTTCCCGTCAAGACTTTCACCGGCAAGGACGTGATGCCCAAGATCCTTTCCTGGGAAGGCCAGACCGAGACCGATGATTTCGTCGGAGAGGGAAAATATTACTGCAGGTTTACGGCGGAGGGGGACGCGAGGAAAAAAGCCGTATCGGAAACGGGAGAGATAATCGCCGACCTCACCCCGCCGGCTGTTTCCCTGCAGGTTTCAAGGACGACCATTGTCCCCGGCGAAGCCCTGAACGACACGGTCACTTTTTACGTTTCCGTAAGCGATATGTACGGCATCGACCAGTGGCAGTTGAATATCATTAACGAGCAGGGCAAATCCATAAGGGTTTATAAATCCAGCGCCAGCGTCCCCTGCGAGATAGTCTGGGACGGCAAAGACGATTATTACGGCAATCTCGCTGCGAGCGGCGAGTACGAAGCGCGGGTCTCCGCCTGGGATAACGCGGGCAATAAGACGAAGAAATCGGAAAAAATAACGCTTCTGGCCCCCCAGCCGGTCAAGGAGGCCGTCAAAGAGATAGACGTACAGCAGGAAAACCGCGGGCTGGTCGTGAATCTTTCCAGCCAGGTGCTCTTCGGGGCGGGCAAGGCTGTGCTGAAACCCGAGGCCTCGAGCGCTCTCGATGAAGTCGTTAACCTTCTTCAAACTTATCCGGAAAACGATGTCCTCATCGAAGGCCACAGCGATTCCACGGGAAGCAAAAAGAAGAACCAGGAACTTTCCAGCGCCAGGGCCTGGTCGGTATACAGCTATTTAGTTAAAAAGGGAATAGCCGCAGCGAGGCTTAAACCGAAAGGCTACGGCCCCGACAGGCCGGTAGCCAGTAACCGAACCGTCTCGGGGCGCGAGAGGAACCGCAGGGTAGAAATAATAATCCTTAAAAAAGAAAAACCGCAGTAAGGGACCCGAATACCAGCTTTACTGCAACTGCCTAGTGTTTTCCAAAAGTTGCCCGGGGGGGATAACATCTTGCCGGGATCAATTCAATCTTATCACGCCGTTTTAAGAACCCGGTGCGTAAAATTCACTCTAAAGGATCACCCAAATGCTTAAGAAGCTTCTGAATATATTTCTAATTTTAGTGGGGCTTTTTTTAATTACTTTTTTCACTGCGATAGCGGGCTTGAAGGTCATTTTTACGGAAACGAGGCTAAAAAAACTCGCGGCGGACGGGATCCGCGGTTTCATCTCAAGGGAAGCGGTCTTCGGCACTTTTAGTTGGGGGCTCAAGGGCATCGAGATAGATAACTTCTCTCTTTCCGAGATACCCGATTTTAAAGCGGGAACCTTTCTTACGGCGAAAAAGATAATAATAATTCCGGCATTTTTGCCTGGCAGGGCCCCGGGGAGCATAACGGTAGATTCGCCGTCTATAGCCATCACGGCGCTCGCGTCAAAAGGCTGGAATATTTCTGATGTGGCCGGGTATGTATCAATGCCAAAAGGCTCCGCCGCAAGTCCCCGTAAAAGGTATTTACCGGCCTCGCCTTCGATCTACGTTAATAGCGGTACTATCGTTTTTGACGGCACTAAACAGGGCCTTCCGAGGACCGTAATAGAAGGTCTCAGCCTTAACGCTTTGGGAGGCTCAAGCATCCTTGATGCAGAAGTTAAGGCGGGCATACGGCGAGGCGGAGGCCGGATGGATATGGCTGCAAAACTGACTTTCGACTTCAAGGACGGCGAAATAGCAGTGCAAAGATCAGAGCTCGCAGAAGACGGCAAGTCCATTACCGTTTCCGGGCGGATCACCGGGCTGTTCCCGGAACAGGGAAAGCCCGCGTTCGATTTTGATGTATCGGGAGACAGGGCCGTCCTCGACAGCGTCTTAAGGCTTGTTTCCAGCCGCGAAGACATCCAGTTCGGCGAAAAACGCGGCATAAACCTTAACATTTCCGGGAGCCAGGGTAATATCAAAATTATGAACAGGGCGGGCCTCCCGCAAAAGACGGATAGATAATTGACGACGTAAGAACTGATCTTCTACTGATAGATGACAACGCCGTACGGAGGGAACAGCTTTCGCCGTCCTCTTGCCGGTCCGCTAAGATTTATCAACAAAAGATTGAAATTATATTACTAAAAATGTAAAATACTCCTTCAGCGTTCAGCTTACCGTTCTATATCCGAACTATTTCCGGGCGCTTTACTCAGCTCACCTTTTACCGATGTCAGAGTTTTCCGATAAAAGGTGATTTGCCGTCCTTCGGCTGATAGTGCGGTTGCCCCTGATCCGCGCCGATATTTTTGAAAGAAGAATATTTGATCTTTAATTGCCTTCACGATCGAGGAGAGATGGCCGAGCGGTTTAAGGCGCAGTCCTGGAAAGACTGTGTGGGGGTAACCCTACCGTGGGTTCAAATCCCACTCTCTCCGCCAGTGTTTTTCTAAATAAGGTGGAGAGCAAGCAAACTGCTTTGCTTGCGTTAGGATTTGAAAGGCGCAGCGATGTCCGAGTTTCCCGAAGGGAAGGCTCGGACCGCGAGCCGGGGTCGCGGAAAATTCCCGTCAGGGAATTTATCTGTGACCAAGTCCCGACCGAGCGGCAGCGAGGGCGGCATCCCACTCTCTCCGCCAGTGTTTTTCTAAATAAGATGGAGAGCAAGCAAACTGCTTTGCTTGCGTTGGGATTTGAAAGGCGCAGCGATGTCCGAGTTTCCCGAAGGGAAGGCTCGGACCGCGAGCCGGGGTGACGTTATCGCGCGACCGAGCGGACAAGGTTTGCCTGTTGGCAAACCTGCGAGGAAGTCCCCGGAGCGGGGGAAAATTCCCGTCAGGGAATTTATCTGTGACCAAGTCCCGACCGAGCGGCAGCGAGGGCGGCATCCCACTCTCTCCGCCACGCACCGCGCAGGGCGCGCGGCGAGCCCTATCCCCCGCCTGGTCATAATTAAAATAAAACAATGAAGAAGATTATCTTAGGACTCTTATTGTTGTTCCCGGCCGTTCACGTGTTTGCCGCCCAGAAACACGTGCTTATTCTTTACGACAACGGCCGCGATCCGCGGCAGCCCGCGAAACAGGACGCGAGGTACCTCTCGAACCTCATGGGGCACTTCAACGCCTCCGTTACCCTGCTCGCGCTCAACGAGTATAAACCGGGCGGGATGAACTTGTGCGACGCGATATTTTACATAAATTATGAAAAAGTGTATTCTCTTCCCGAGAGCTTCAAGTCCGATTTCTACAAGAATAAGAAGACCTTCTGCTGGCTCAACCACCAGCTGGGACAGCTCGACCAGCAGTTCCTGAAGAATAATTTTGGTCTCCATTACGTCCGGTTCTCCGAGAACCAGGGTTTTGACAAGATAATATACAAAAATATAATTTTCCCGAAAGGTGACGACAATATTAACCTCGTCTCCGTAGATAACCCCGCGCTTGCCGGGGTCGTCTGCTATGCGTTCGACAAGAAAAACGAGAAAGTGCCGTACATTGTAAGATCCAGGAACTTTTGGTTTGTGGCCGATTCGCCCTTCTCTTATTTCAGCGAGCAGGACAGGTATATAGCGTTTTGCGACATCCTGCACGATATATTAGGCGAGGACCATCCCGAAAAGCACTCGGCCCTGGTGAGGATAGAGGACGTTAACGCGACCACGGAACCGAAATCCCTCCTGAAGGTCGCGCGGTTCCTCAATTCCAGGAAGATCCCTTTCGCTGTCTCCCTAGTGCCGGTTTATATCGATCCCAACAACAAGATCGAATATCATCTAGAAGATAAGCCGGCGCTGCTCGGGGCGCTCAAAAAGATCCCGTTCCTGGGCGGGTCTTTCGTGATGCACGGGTATACCCACCAGTATCACAGCGTTACCACCGACGATTACGAGTTCTGGGATGATGTCGCGGACAAGCCCGTGCGCGGCGATTCGGTCGAGAACGCCTCGCTGAGGATCGAGAAAGGCCTCAAGGAGCTTTTCTCGAACGACATTTACCCCTTCGCGTGGGAAACGCCCCACTATTTCGCCTCGAAGAACGCCTACGTCGCGATAAAAAAGTATTTCTCGGTTTGTTACGACAGAAGGGGAACGATGGATTATCTGGGCAGCGACCAGTTTTTCCCTTACCCCGTGACGGATATGTACGGGCAGAGGGTGATACCGGAAGACCTGGGCTACGTCCACGTGGAGTCTCCCGATACCAAGGACATACTCGACGCGGCCAGGCTTGAATACCAGGTCCGTGACGGCTACGCGAGTTTCTTTTTCCATCCCTTCATCGACGTTAAATACCTGCGCCAGATCATAGACGGCCTCAAGGCAATGGGGTACACGTTCGAAGACATCAGGTCGTTCAGCCCGGAAGTCGAAGCAAAAGACAAGGCGGTATTGACGGTTCCGGCAAAATTGAAGATCGAATCCAAAGACAAATACGTTTCCGTGGCCGAGTACGATAATGCCGGGGACGAATTGAAAGAAAATTACCTTCCGAACACCATCACCACCCCTCTTCTGCTGGACGTCAATTGTCTCCCCGGGCAATACACCGTAGTGAAAACCGAAGACGAGCTCGAGCCCGGTTTTTTCCTCAAGGTCTGGAGGCTCGCAAAAACCGATATCAGTTATCTTCAGAACCCGAACAGGAAAAAAAGTACGACGAGCCTCCTGCATATTTCCGACGTCGTTTTCATAAACCCTGCCTTGGGCGGGGCGAACGGCAGCGAGACCAGGGATGCGGATTCCCTGAAATTCTCGCTCTCCGTGGCGGGCGTTAAATTCTCTGAGATCAACCAGCGGGAAATAAGATCGGTGGATCTGAGGAATTTTGACATAATTATTTTACCCTACGGCGCCGCCAAATCGTTGAAAGATGAAGACGTGCGCCTGATCAAGGAAGCCGTAAGCTCGGGTTCTAACATCGTTTTTGACGGGCCCTCGAAACTGATGGACGAGATGGGCATAGAGCTCCAGCAGGAAGCCGTCAACGTAAAGCAGATCCGCGACTACCAGTTCCCGGAGCTCCCTCTATACTGGGCCGCCGCTTCACCGGTCAGGCCGGTTTACGGGGCGGCGGAGAATGATTACAAGATCCTCTGCGTCGAGGAGGAGTCGAACCTGCCGATCGTGGTTTCCGGGAAACTGGGCAAAGGCAGTTTCCTGTTCTTCTCTTCGCTCTTCGACCCGGACAGCGGCCGCGGATATTCGAGGTACCCTTTCTTCATAGAAATGCTCGGTACGGTCTTCGATTACAATTTCCTCGCCGAGAGAAGGAACGTGGAGATGTACTTCGACCCGGGTATGCGGCAGTTCATAAGCACCGAAAAACTGGTCAAGCTCTGGAGAAAGTACGGCGTTAACAGGGTTTACGCCGGCGGCTGGCATTTCTACGACAAGTATTCCTATGATTATGAGAGGCTCATACGGGTCTGCCACCAGAGCGGCATCCTCGTCTACTGCTGGCTCGAACCGCCCATGGTGAACCAGAAATTCTGGAACAAATACCCCGAGTGGAGGGAAAAGACCGCGCTGTTGCAGGACGCGAAAGTTTCCTGGCGCTATCACATGAACCTCGCCAACAACGACTGCAGGGAGAAGGCGTTCTCCGATACAAAGAGCCTCTTGCAGAAGTACGACTGGGACGGCGTGAACCTCGCGGAATTCTATTTTGAATCCTCCGGCGGTCCGGGAAAGCCCGAGAATTTCACCCCGATGAACGATACCGTTAGGGGTGAATTCAAAAAGATTTCCGGGTTCGACCCGCTCGAGTTGTTCAAGCCCGAGAACCCGCACTACTGGAAAACCAACGACGGCGACTGGAAGAAGTTCGCGCAGTACCGCAGGGACCTCTGCAACCGCCTGAAGAGGGATTTCCTCATACTGTTGAGCGATGTCAGGAAAAAGAAAACTGATTTTGAGATAATGGTAACGGCCATTGACGACGTGATGGACCCTCAGCTTTACGATTATATAGCGGAAGACACCCGCGAGCTCGTGGCGATGAGAAAGAAGTTCAATTTCACCCTTCAGATAGAGGACCCGTCCAGTCTCTGGAAGGGTAAGCCCGAGAGGTATTTCAGCATAGGGCAGCATTACCGCGAACTCGTGCCAGGAAAGGACAAACTGGTGCTTGACTGCAACGTCCTGGAAAATCACAAAAAAGGCGAAGGCGGTCTCCCGGCCGAAAAGCCGACCGGCGAGGAGATGCGGCAGATAACCTATAATATGGACCTCACGAAAAGCAGGCCGGCGTTCTATTCCGAAGATTCCATTTACGAAAATGATTTCAGGAACATATCCACCGTGCTCGCCAGGGAAACTGACATAAGGCCCGCGGGCGACATGGCCTGGAAAATTAACACTCCCTTTACCGTCGTAGTAAGGACAGGTAAAAAAGACTTGATGACGAAACTGGACGAGGAGCCCTGGTTCGCTTCCGAAGGCGAAAATATCATGGTGCCTGCCGGCGAACACACCCTCAGGTTCGAACCCGAGCCGAGATATTTCGACATCGAGAGCCTCAAGCCCCATCTCGTATATTTTTCGGGAGAGCTCAGGTGGGCCAATTTCCTGAGCAACGGCATCGAATTCTCTTATGAAGGCGGCGACGCGCCGAGCTACGCGGTGATCAACAAGCGGCCCGGCAAGACCTACATAGACAGCAAAAAAGTTTCCTGCCAGGTCCTGGAGGGTGACACGGGTTTTTCCGTAAGACTTCCTTCGGGAAACCACGTGGTAAAGATAATCGTGGGCGGCGGGTTCTCCCGCATCGTCGAGACTTCCGGCGTGATCCTGTTTTCCATCGTGTTTATTTTCGGGATATTCACGAGCATCCTCTTTCTCGGGCTCTTCGTGGCCATACAGATCAAAAGGAAGATAAAAAAAGATGATAATTGACGTTATCCTGGAGTTCATTTATCTGGTCGCCGTGGCGGTCATATGGGCCATGCTCGTCTATCAGGGTATACTCACCTTTTCGGGGTACTTCTACAGCCGCAAGAGGCGCGCCGGGGCCAGGCTCCGCGGGACTGAACTGCCGTTCGTGAGCGTGCTCATACCGGCACGGAATGAGGAAAAGGTCATAGAAGACACGCTCAAGCACCTGTTCGATCTCGATTACCCGCACGATAAACTCGAGGTCATAGTGATCAACGACGGTTCCACCGACGCGACCAGGCAGATACTCGAAAAAAATACGGATAAAAGGCTGAGAGTGATAAATATCCCGCAGGAGGAGAGCGGCCGCGGGAAATCCAGGGTGCTGAACATGGGCCTGAAGATCGCGGCCGGCGAGATCATCGCTATCTACGACGCCGACAACCGCCCGCATCAAGACTCTTTAAAAAATCTTGTCGGGGAGCTTGAAGCGAACCCGGAGTTCGTAGCGGCTATAGGAAAATTCCGCACCATAAACAAGGACAAATCCATCCTGACCCGCTTCATAAATATCGAGTCTCTCTCCTTCCAGTGGATAATCCAGGCTGGCAGGTCGTTCTTGTTCGATATTGCCATTCTGCCCGGCACTAATTTTGTCATACGCAAGCAGCCGGTGATAGACATCGGGGGCTGGGACGAGAACGCCCTGACCGAAGACGCCGAGCTTTCTTTCCGGCTTTACAAGGCGGGATGGAAAATTAAGTTCGTGCCTTCGGCCATAACGCGGGAGCAGGAGCCTGAAAGTATCAAGGTCTGGCTCAGGCAGAGAGAACGCTGGGTGAGGGGCAACAATTACGTGACCGGAAAGATAATTAAAGATTTCCTGGGCTTTAAAAATAAGGTCATTGGTATGGAATTTATGGTTTTCGGGCTGATGTATTACGTGTTTTTCCTGGCGACCATCCTTTCGGATATATTTTTCGTGCTCGGCCTCCTTAATATCATACACATAAGGATACAGGGACCCTTCCTTGAAGTGTGGATAGCCGCCTATATGCTGTTCGTCAGCGAGATAGTGCTCACGCTTTCCAGGGAATCGAACGAAGACAACATTACCAATATTTTCTACGTTATCCTGATGTATTTTACCTATTGCCAACTGTGGCTGGTAGTTGTGATTTCCGCTTTCATAAAGGATTTCATCAAAAAGGAAAAAGCCACCTGGTATAAAACCGAGCGCACCGTTGAACTGCCTCCGCCTCCGCCCGCGGATTTGATTTAGTTGCATATAGATTGTATAATTGTGTTGTTCGAGCCTTTTCTTATCGCTTAACGCTTATAGCTTAATACTGTAGTTCATGGGCCGGTAGTTCAGCTGGGAGAACGCGTCGTTCGCAACGACGAGGTCGAGGGTTCGAATCCCTTCCGGTCCACCATATTTGTAAGCCCTTCAGGTTAATCAACGCCTACCGCTTACAGCTTATCGCTGAAGTTAAAATACAAACGGAGTCAATATGTCCTACGTAGTTTTAGCACGCCGTTACAGGCCGCAGAACCTTGAAGATATAATCGGACAGGAGCACGTTTCCCGCACCCTTAAGAACGCCATCTCCGAGAACCGCGTGGCTCACGCTTACCTTTTCTCGGGGCCGAGAGGAGTGGGCAAGACCACTACTGCCAGGATCCTCGCGAAAGCCCTCAACTGCAAGAACGGGCCCACGTCCGAGCCCTGCGGAAAATGCGTCAATTGCGAGGAGATAACCCGCGGCTCCAGCATCGATGTGCAGGAAATAGACGGCGCTTCGAACCGAGGCATAGACGAGATCAGGGCCCTGAGGGAAAACATCAAGTTCGCTCCGGCCTCCTCGAAATACAAGATCTATATAGTAGACGAAGCCCACCAGATAACCGACGCGGCTTTCAACGCCCTTCTTAAGACCCTTGAAGAACCGCCGCCGCACGTTGTTTTCATTCTCGCGACCACCGAGTCCCAGAAGATACCCCTTACCATTCTTTCCCGCTGCCAGCGCTACCGCTTCAGGCTCCTGTCCTCAAAAGAGATAATCGGCACGCTCAAAAAGATAATCGATACCGAAGGTTTCCGCATAGACACGACCGCGCTGGAGGTCATTACCGCGTCCAGCGGCGGCTCGATGCGCGACGCGTTAAGCCTCCTCGATCAGGTCATATCGTTCTCTTCGGGTGATGTCACCGCGAAGGACATTGAAGAGCTGCTCGGTTTTTTGCCGAAAGAAATAATCTCTTCCACTACCCAGGCTCTCGCGGGTTCCGACCTGCAAAAACTCCTGGAGATCGTCAAGGATGTCTCCGGGCAGGGCTACAACTTGCTGCAATTCGCCAGGGACCTCAGGGACCATCTGCGCCACGTCCTGCTCTATAGCGTCAACCCGTCCGTAGTCGACCTTCCGGCCGAAGAAAAAAATATCCTGGAAGCCCAAAAAAATCTTTTCACGAAAGACTGGCTCATACGCGCGGGAAGGCTGATATCCAAAGCGCTCGACGAGATGCGCTGGAACGATCAGCCGAGGCTTACCCTGGAACTCTATCTGCTTAAGCTTGCCCAGCCCTACATCCCCCTGACAGACCTCGTTGAACGGCTGGAAAAACTTGAAAGCAACACCCCTTTCGATGAACCGGAACCCGTGCGGCCTCCGCTGAACACCGCCAGGAGCGCCCAATTGAAAGAAAATACGGCAAATTTCGTGACGAAAACTAACGAGCAGGTCCCGGTCCCGGCGGACATCGCGCCTATGGTGAAAGAAGCCCCCGCCGCGAAGTCTTCCGCTGCGCGGGAAAAAGAGCAGGGGACGCCGGCGGATCGTTCTTTCTGGAACGACGTTGTTTCCGAGATCAAGCGCTCCAAGCCTATCATCGGGAACGTCCTCTCCGAGGTCACCCTGAGCGGCGATTTGGATAACTCTCTCACGCTTTCAGCGGCGAACAGCTTTCAGTTGGAAAGCCTCAAGCGGAACCAGTCATATATAGAAGAGATCCTGCTCAAAAAAACAGGCAGGAACATAGGGATTAAGCTCGTTGCAGGAGAAAAAAAGGCCGCCGCGCCCGCGGACGCCGCCGCGGAAGACATCGTTGTCGAGGAAGAGAGCGCCGCCGCGCAGGCCCCGGGCGAGATGTTCGAGGTCAAAGGCGAGCTGGCTTCGAACAACGGCATCCCCGCCGGGCTCGAAAAAATCGCGGGCAAGTTCCCCGGAAAGATAACCAAAAAAAAATGATTTAAGTTTTAAGTTATAAGTTGTAAGACTTAGCTTACAACTTAAAACTTATAGCTTATGACTGGTGTTAACAATGAAACGCCCGGAACCCATAGAAAAAATGATCGAAGCCTTCAGGCTTTTGCCCGGCATAGGTCCCAAGATGGCTGAACGCCTGAGTTATTACGTCCTCAAAGCCCCGGCATCGGTGGCCGAAAGGCTTATCGGGTCCATCCGGGAGGCGAGGGATACGGTAAAACTGTGCGGCCGCTGTTTCAACGTAAGCGAGATCGACCCCTGCGCCATTTGTTCCGATACTGAGAGGAATGATTCCATTCTCTGTGTTGTTGAAACCCCTCAGGACCTGCTCGCCTTGAGCCGCGTTAAGGATTTTAACGGGTTATACTTCGTGCTCGGCGGCGCTCTTTCGCCGCTGGACGCCGTGGGGCCCGATGATATAAGGGTTGAGCTATTGATAAATAGGTTAAAAAAAGATAAAATAAGAGAGTTGATCATTGCAACAGATACCGATTCCAAAGGTGAAACGACAGCTCTATATCTCGCTGAGCAGCTCAGGCCCCTTGGGCTGAAAGTCACCAGGCTTGGATACGGTCTCCCGGTCGGCGGAGATCTCGAATACGCTGATGAGATCACCCTGACGCGCGCTATGGAAGGCCGCAGAGAGATATAGCCTTACTATTCATTTAGGCCGTTTATCAACTGAAAAATAAATGATATTAAAACGGCGTCAAGCGATAGCGCGAGCTATGCTTGGCGTTATATTTTTATAAGCTCAAATACGATAAGAAAGGAGTTGTGAAATGGCAGTAAAAGAGATGGTAGAAGTTCGCTGGCATGGAAGAGGCGGGCAGGGCGCGAAGACAGCCGCTCTTTTGTTCGGTGAAGCCGCTCTCGCGACCGGTAAGTACATTCAGGCTTTTCCTGAATACGGACCGGAACGTATGGGCGCTCCCGTTCAGTCGTTCGATCGTCTAAGCGATAAGCCGATAACGATCCATTGCGCGGTTACAAACCCCAATTTTGTGGTGGTTCTTGACCCGACCCTTATGGATTGCAATCCTGTGACGGAAGGCATGACCAAGGAAAGCCGGATCATAGTGAACACCTCATTTTCGGCAAAAGAAACAGCCGACAAACTCGGACTGGACCCGAAGCAGGTGTACGTGGTTGACGCGTCCAAGATCTCAAGGGAAACCATAGGGATGGACATACCGAACACGCCGATGTTGGGCGCGCTTGTGAAGGTGATAGGCAACCTCGATATTACCGGCGTTCTCGCGGATACAAAGCATAAACTGGAACTTAAGTTCAGGCACAAACCTCAGGTTATAGAAGGAAACCTCAGTTCGATAAAAAGAGCCTTCGACGAAGTTAAGTCTATATAATATTATAAGGGAGTCTGGCATGAAATGTGAAGCAAGGAAATTAACGGCAAAAGAACTGCCAATCGGAGATATACTCGAAGCCGGATCGGCAGCTGAATTCGAGACCGGAAGCTGGAGAAGCGAAAGGCCGATATGGCACCCCGAGACCTGCATTCAGTGCATGATCTGCTGGGTATCCTGTCCGGACACGGCTGTTGCTGTCAAAGACGGGAAAATGACAGGTTTTAACTACGACCATTGCAAAGGTTGTGGGATCTGCGCGAGAGAATGCCCTACGAAAGTTAAGTCGATAACGATGGAGATAGAAAAAAAATAGTTTTAAGTGGTAAGTGATAAGAGGTAAGTAAAAGATTTCAAGTCTTGTAGTTCACTTATCATCTAACACTTACCGTTTATCACTAAAAGAGGAGTTAACAAAATGGTAACTAAAACAAGCAAAACGGGAATAATAGTCGCTAAGACCGGCAACGAGGCTATGGCTGAATCAATGCGCCAGATAGCTCCGGATGTAGTCGCGGCGTACCCCATTACCCCGGCGACGGAAGTTGTGCAGATATTTTCTCAGTTCGTGGCTGATGGTATCGTACCTACGGAGTATGTCGCCGTTGAAAGCGAGCATTCGGCGATGTCAGCCTGCATAGGTTCATGCGCCGCAGGCGCCCGCACGATGACGGGAACATCTTCACAGGGCCTCGCGCTCATGTGGGAGATGCTTTACATAGCGGCGGGATTAAGGCTCCCCATCGTTATGGCGGAAGTCAACCGCGCCTTGTCCGCCCCCATCAACATTCACGGCGACCAGTCGGACACGATGGGCGCACGCGACGCGGGTTGGATACAGATATACTCAGAGAATTCTCAGGAAGCATACGATAATATGATCCAGGCCGTAAGAATCGCTGAAAAAGCGTTGCTTCCGACTATGGTAACGACCGACGGCTTCATCATCAGCCACTGTCTCGAAGTCGTTGAGACGGCGCCGGACGCGGAAGTAAAGGCTTTCGTCGGAGAGTACAAACCCGCGAGATACCTTTTAGACATCAAAAAGCCGTTCACTCTCGGCGCGATCGATCTTCAAGACTACTATTTCGAGCACCGCTGGCAGCTCGCTGAAGCGATGAGGAACGCGAGTTCGATAATCCTTGATGTCGCGAAAGATTTCAAGGCTAAATTCGGCCGTGAATACGGCTTATACGAGAAATATAAAATGGACGACGCTGAAGTAGCGCTCGTTATTATAGGATCAGCGGCCGGCACGGCGAAAGTGGTCATAGATGAGCTCAGAGCCAAAGGCGTAAAAGCAGGGCTTATTAAGATAAGAGTCTTCAGGCCGTTCCCGGCTAAAGAACTCGCCAATGACCTCGCGAAAGTCAAAGCTATAGCTGTCATGGACCGTTCCGACGCTTGCGCCGGAAGCTATGCTCCGCTTTTCAACGAAGTAACAGCGGCTCTTTACACGAACCTCACGGCTAACCTTCCTAAAGCAGTGAATTATGTTTACGGCTTGGGCGGCAGGGACATAACGCTCGAGCATTTCAACGATGTGTTCTCCAGGCTTCAGGGAATCGCGAAAGGCGACAAGATCGGAGAACCACTTACGTACATAAATGTAAGAATATAATAGACATCTGACGGTTAATAAGGAGTTTACAAATGGCTAATTTAAAAGAACTTTGCAAAAAAGAAGAAAAAGTCACAGGTGGACACCGCCTATGCGCGGGCTGCGGAGCGGGTGTTATCGCCCGGCAGGTCCTCTCGGCCGTGGACGGACCCGTGATAGTGACATGCGCTACGGGATGCCTTGAAGTTTCGACCACGATATTCCCTTACACAGCCTGGAAGACACCGTTCCTCCATTCGGCTTTCGAGAACGCGGCCGCTACGTGTTCCGGAGTGGAATCAGCTTATAGAAGCCTTAAAAAACAGGGAAAGGTCAAAGAGGATATCCGTTTTATCACGTTCGGCGGGGACGGCGGAACCTACGATATAGGCATCCAGTCTCTTTCAGGTGCTATGGAACGCCGGCACAGAATGCTTTACATCTGTTACAATAATGAAGCGTATATGAACACAGGTATACAGCGTTCGGGTGCCACGCCGAGAGGCGCGCAAACAACAACCGCCCCCACCGGAAAAGTCAAGACGGGTGGTAAAGAGCAGATGAGAAAAGACCTGACCGCCATCATGGTCGCTCACGACATACCTTACGTCGCCCAGGCTATCGCCGGCAACTGGAATGACCTTATAACCAAAGTCCAAAAAGCCCTCGCTGTTGACGGGCCTTCTTTCATAAACGTTCTTCAACCCTGCCGCCTTGGCTGGGGTTATAAACCTGAAGAAACACTCGCGCTCGGCAGGCTTGCTGTTGAGACCTGCATGTGGCCGATATTCGAAGTAGTGCACGGCGAATATAAGATATCACAGAAGCCCAAAGAGAAGAAGCCGCTCGTTGAGTTCCTCAAGCCTCAGTCGCGCTTCAAACATCTCTTCAGGCCAGAGAACGCTGAACTTCTCGCCAGCCTCCAGGCCGAAGTTGACGCCCGCTGGGAAAGGCTCCTGAAGATCGAAGCAAAAGCATAATTGACAAGCCCGGGTTATATAAGTAGAATATACCAGCAGTAAAGGTAGCAGTAGTTCAAAGAAACAGGATATTAAGACAGCACCGAATATAATTCAGGCGTAGCTCAACGGGCCGCAGTCCGAGGAATAACGAGGATATGGTTGCGGCGGGCGCGAGAGATCCGAAAGGGTTGTTATAAATAAGCTGGTGAGCGCCCCGGAGGAGCATCCATCCCTAAAAGAGGG
>Ga0265342_10000042_pt1 | contig 137664 bp, 127 predicted proteins | sample 4CB327metaG_FD_203125 | JGI IMG/M metagenome (GOLD analysis project Ga0265342, IMG submission 203125) | Rhizosphere microbial communities from Carex aquatilis grown in University of Washington, Seatle, WA, United States - 4-CB3-27 metaG | ecosystem: Host-associated > Plants > Roots >...
GCCGTCATAGATCTCGCCGAGTAGCCCCGGCCCTAAATGGACGGACAGGGGGCGTTCCAGGGAGAAGGCGCTCTCACCCACCTTCATGCCGGTGTTGTCCTCGTAGATCTGTATGGTGGCGGTGTCGCCTTCCAGACGTATGATCTCGCCAATGAGCTTCTTTTCACCGATCTCCACCACGTCGTAGAGGCCGCTACCGCCGAGCCCCGTGGCCTTCACGATGGGCCCGTTGATCCGTACAACCTTGCCTTCGATCATTGTGTCACATCTTTTCCGAACAAAGCCGTGACGAGCTGTTCGCGGTATTCCTCGAGGAGAAATTGCGTCATCTCGTTCATTGTTCCGCGATACCGCTTTCCGCGATCGCTCGTCTCCACGATCACGCCGCGGATCGCCTCTTTATCGGTCTCCTCAGCCGCCAGCGGCTTCACCTCTCCGATTGTCGCGCCCGGCAGACTCTCTTTCACGAGCTTCCGCGCCTCATCCGCGCTCAACCCGGCGTGCCAAATCACGACGGTGGCTCCAGCGAACGCGCTGGCGCATCGGGCCAATTGCCGTGAGATGATGCTGGCGCAGTCGGCGTTGGAGAAAGAAACAAAGAGATCCTTGAGCGCCTTCGCAAGGGCATCTTGGATGAAGGAGAGTCGCGAGCGCATGAAATCCAGGGGAAGGGTCGTCGTCAGCTCTTGACGGAGAGCCGCTATGCGCTCGTCGCGTTTGGCTTCCAGGCCGGCCGCTTCCGCCGCCGCCTTTTTCTCCCCTTCCGCGCGAATGCGCGCGCATTCTTTTTCCGCCGATTCCAGGATATGCCGGGCTTTCACCCGCGCATCTTCCATGATCTGCGATTCCAGCGCCTCGCTGGTTTTGACGGTCTCCATGAGATTGTGCTCCCCTTCCGGTGGATCTAGACGTGCAGCCCCACGGCCTCACGAATCGAATCGATGAGGCTCGTTCGGTTTTCCACGTGTCCTTCCACGTCCGGTATCTCCACGATAAGCGGGTAGGCCCCGCCCAACTGCCAGTCCATCACCTCGTGCGGAATCATTGCCGACACCTGCTCGGTGAGGATGATCACCTTGCTTTTGCCGTCCTCGGTGACCGAGCGAAAAGCGGCGAGAGCCTCTTCCGGCGTGCGCACGACCGTTCCCGGGACTCCGACGAATCGGAATCCGACGACCAGCTCTTCACTGCCCAGAACGTAGAATGCCACGCCGCGTTCCCCGCTCTAGGCCGCCGAGATGATCATCAGGGCTACGATGAATCCCCAGAGGCAGATTCCTTCCGCCAGACCGACGAACGGCAGCGCGCGGCCCGAAAGGTCCGGGTTCTCGCTCATTGCCGCCATTGCGGCCGCGCCGATCTGCCCGACAGCAATTCCGCCGCCGAGGCAGGACAATCCGACGGCCACGGCCGCCGCGATGTACTTGAGCGCCGGCGACGTGACGGTGGCCGTTGTGGCCGCCTGCGCGAAGACCGCGGGCGCCGCGGCCACCAGGAAGAGACCAAGACTGACAAGGATTCGCTTCTTCACCTCAAACCTCCCGAAGTACGAAGAATGAACGGAGAGAACTCTTCTCCCGTGTCGTCGAAAAACTTGGAGAAGAACTCATAGTACTGGAGCCTCACGACCTGAATGGTCACGATGAGCCCCTCGAGCACGATGATAATGGAATTACCGATAAGAATGACGAGAATGCTGAAGACAAAGCCGCCGGGTGACGAACCCACCATGCCGGAAAGGAGAAACACTATTGTACTGAGCACCCCGTGCGCAAGCGCGAATGCGGCGACGCGAAGAAATGAAACGGAATTGGAAATGTAATAGATGGAGGATTCAAGAATCTCAACGATGCCTTCCATAACGAAAGCGAAAAGACCGTCCTTCAGGATCGGATGGTGGCCCTCGATCACGTGCACGAGGGGCTCGCGGAAGAAAAGGGCTAAGAGCGGAATACCCAGGGCGACGAAATCCACCATCCCGATTTTCCCGCCGAGTATGACCCGCACACCGATGAAAAGCAGATACCAGAAGAAAAGGGCTCCGGCCAGCCCCGTCTTCGTGAGAAACGCCCTTTCCCATTGCTTCCGACGAACGAGATTCACGATATTGATGACGAGTCCAATGGAATTGATGAGAGCGCCGATCCCGATCGTGAATCCGAAGAAGAGAATGATCTTCTGAAATCCGCCGGTGCTGAGGGAAATGATATGGTCGATAGGCCTTCCCACGATCAAAGTGGTCACCCAACGGGAAGCGGGCTCCAGCACGTGCTCATTGGCGAAGAACGATCCGTAGAGAAATCCCGCGATCATTGAACCAATCCCCGCGAGGAGAAATGTCGTTCCAAAATGCTTGCGGCGGTAGTTTTCGAACGACTTAATCCTCCCGCTGTTGATGAGCAGCCCGATGACGACACCGACAAACCCCTGTCCGACGTCGCCGAACATGATCGAGAAGAGAAGAAGGAAGAGCACGGCTACGAAGGGTGTCGGGTCGATGGTTCCGTAGAGAGGAACGCTATAGGAAAACACCATGCGCTCGAATGAGCGTACCACCGGACCGTGGGGTGTCGATACCGGCACCTTGGTCTTGCCGGTCGTGACTTCGGGGAGCTCCGACGGATCGAATGTGCGCAGGGCAAGCCGCCCATTGAGAAGCGCGGAAAGACCTTCGCTCACCTCAGTGAAGCGCCGGGTGGCAAGCCAGCCCGTTATGCGCTGGACACTGCCCGTCGCCGCAAGAGTCTGTTTTACGGTGTCGATTGTCGTATCGAGATCCAAATGGGACAGAAGGTACTTCAACTCGGAAGTCCGGGCGTCCCGCTCCGCGGCGGTGCGCCTCTTGAGGTCGGCAATCGCGGTGTCAGTGGCTGCGATCTGGTGCCGCACCCCTTCAAGCATCTCCGAGGGGATGCCTTTCATCCCTTTCGGGAATTGAATTTCCTGGAAATCGACCTTTTTCAACTCCGAATCCAGAGCCCAGCGTCCTTTTTTCGTTGTTGCGGCAAGAATTTCCCCTGGCCGATCCAGAGCGATGATCAGGGCTCTCTTGGAGAGCTTTTCGCTCAGCGAGCTGACACGCTCGGGATTAACAAGACCAAGGCGGAAAATCAGGTAACGCGACTGCTCGATATCGCCTATGGCCACCTTCAATTTCGCGAAGGAGGCCAGCTCGTCTTCAGTCTGCTTAAGGGTGAGGCGGCGCTGCACCAGCCCGGATTCCTCCTCGATCAAGGGCTTTGTCGCATCGAGGAGCGCGCGTCCGCGACGCACGAGCTCCTCGCGGTTGGGCGCCTGCTCGCCGATGGGTGTTTCCGCGGATTCCGATATGCCCAAGAATCGGGCGAGTGACTGGACCTGTATCTTGAGCTCTGCAATCTCTTTTTCCGAAATCGACAATTCATGCTGCTCGTGGCCTTCCGCTATGAGCTGGAGACATCCGGCAAAACCGAGATATCGCATGACCGCATCGGCGTCGCTTTTCAGGAGGAGAAGCTCGATCTTCTTCATGGGCTCGGTAAAGAGCATCAGTGCGCCCCCGCGATCGCAAGCGCTTCCTGTTCGGGAAGCGAAAGTTGCAGCACCTCGACCGCCGTCGTGAGCAGAGAGGCCTCTTGTTCTTTCAAGGTGAAGTAAGCCACGAGAGGACCGAGGGTGAAGGGATTTTGGTGAAAGAGCTGGCGGGCTTTGGTGAACAAAGCCTGGCGGGATTTCAGCTCCGCACGCATCGGATCAGGGGCATGAAAGGAATCGCCGAACTGGTCCTCTAACAGCCATCCGAATTTCCAAGATTTCCATTCCTCGGCGGCATCAGGGGCAATCTCGAATATTCGCGCGATGGGCTCCAGCCGCGTGCCGTGCATGCCGGGTATCAGCAAGCCGCGCGCCCTTTCCCAATCCATGCGGAAAAAGAAGCGAAGCCGCAACGCCCAAATCACGTTTGCGAGGGTGATTTGCAGCATGATCATGCGCAAAACCCCCACCCTGTCGGCTCCGGGCAAATCCGCCGCAAGGTGCTGCAGGATCCGGTAGTATTCGCGGTCCAGAGCGTTTTCCACCTTTGCGATAGGCGTCGATTTGACGAGTGGAACGACCCAGGAATACATGCTGGCCGCAAGAACCTTTTCCGGATCCTGACCGGCCGCGCACCGGATTCCGGCATAGGAGCCCAGATCCCAGAGGTGCGACGCCTCGACGTGACCCGAAGCCATTCCGCGCGCGAGAGTTTTCACGTTCTGATATTCGTATTTTCGCAGGATGTGCAAAAGAATAGGTACCGGGGGGCCGAGAATGTCCAGCACGTAGCTCATGGAACGGATGCTCGACCGGATTATGCGTTGCTCGAGCTCGGCGCTGAGGCCCTTTTCCGGTGTCTCCGTCCGCTCCCCGGGGTACAGCAGATCGTAGAGCTCGGTCAGTTTTTTCAAACGGAGTATGTCACGGTAGTTCTTTCCCACGTAGGATCTGGCCATGATGCCATACACCTTCGCGAGAATGAATCCGTAACGCGCGGCGCGGCTCATGTACTGCCTTTCTCCATGAAGGAGAGGGCAGCGCGATTGAAGGCAGCCGTGTCAGCGGGAGTCCTCCCGAGGGAGTCGCGGTACTCCGCGTTCTTTCGCGCGCGTTCGGCGACGATTCGCGCCTTTTCCGTCGTGATGGCTTCGTCAGCCGCAACGGCCGTGTTCTTCAATAGGGCTGTCATGGCCTTTTGCGATTCGGATCGGGCTGCGCCCGTCCGGTGCGCCGCTTCCACTTCGGCCTCGGAGACGAGACCAGCCGCGGTCTTCTCGACGCCCAGGAGTTTCTCAAGCATGTCGGACATAAGGTTCCCGTTCCTTCCCTTGCAATGGCGGGGCTACGATTCCTGCGAGTCCAGGATTTCCTCGTACGTGCGGATCACGTTATGCACCTTCTCTGGATCGCTCGCCGCGCACGCGTCCTTGTAGAAATCGGGGTTCTCGACGAGCAAAGCGATCTTCTTGAGTACGGCGAGGTGCGTTCCCGCGTCGTCCTCGGAGCTCACGAGAAGAAAAAGCATATGGACGGGTTCCCCGTCCAGCGACTCGTAATCGATCCCCTTGTCTGATATCCCCAGCACGCCGATGACACCCTTTGTGAAAGAGGTCTTTGCATGAGGGATGGCGATCCCTTTTTTGATACCGGTGGACATCTTTGCCTCGCGTCGGGTGATGGCGTCGAGGATTTCGTCACGGCAATCGAGACCGTAATGGTTGACCAGGACATCAACGAGCTCTTCAAATACCTCGGCCTTGTCTTCGGCCTCAAGATGGCATTTTATTCTGCCGGGAACAAAGAGCTCTTGGAGAAAGAGACCCACCCTACTGACCCCCGGTCTTCGATGTCGAAGGAGCTGGGGTCGTTGTCGTCCCGCTCGTTGAGGGTGTCGTCGTGGTGCCCGCTGCATTCGTAGCGCCACCGCCGGGGAGCGCTCCCGACGCCGCGGTCGTACCCGTCGTCGCCGTTGACGGAGAGCTCGGCAGATACCAGTTCTGCTGCGTCGTCGTGGAAAGGGCGCTCGCGCGCGCTTTGGCGAGGACATTGCCCGCGCTGGGCGTTCTGTTGATCCACGCCAAGCCGAAGCAGCAAACCAAAAACACAGCAGCGAGGCCCGCGGTAAATCGAGTGAGCACATTGCCCGACCGGGATCCGAACGCGGTATTGCTCCCGCCACCGAATATGCCGCCCACTCCCTCGCCCTGGTCGTCTTGAACAAGAACAACGAGGATCAAGAGTATGGCGCTGATGACGAGGATCACGAGAAGTACGATACCGATCACACCCATTGAGAAACCCCCTTACCGATCGAAACGCACGATGGGAAGGAAGGTTTCCGCTTTCAAGGAAGCCCCGCCCACGAGCGCCCCGTCGATATTCTCCATTTTCATGAGATCTTTGACGTTCTCCGGCTTTACCGATCCGCCGTATTGAATTGTCATGCGTTCCGCTGCACCAGCGCTCCAGAGCCGCCCGATCACCGAGCGGATATATTTGTGCACAGCATCAGCGTCCTGGGGCGTCGCGTTCTTCCCGGTGCCGATGGCCCATACAGGCTCGTAGGCGATGGTCACACGGCCCAGATCACGCTCAGCCACCGAGGCGAGGCCTTCGCGGGTTTGGATGTCCACCACGCTGTCCGTGACTCCGTTCTGGCGCTCTTCCAGGGTCTCACCGACGCAGAGTATCACCTCGAAGCCTTCCGCGAGGGCGAGCTTCACCTTGCGATTCACCAGCCCGTCCGTTTCACCGTAGACATGACGCCGTTCCGAGTGTCCCAGGATCACGATCGAAACACCGACATCGCGCAACATGCGCAACGATATTTCCCCCGTATGCGCCCCTTCGAGCTCGACCGCCGCGTTCTGCGCTCCCAAGAGAATGCGCGACCCTTTCAAGACCGCGTGTACGGCCTGCAATGCCGTGAACGGTGGGGCGATCATGACCTTGGTGGCCGTCTCGTTGCCCAATGCGGAAGTGAGCGAGGTGGCAAGCGCTGTCGCCTCGCTGACGGTTTTGTACATTTTCCAGTTACCCGCGATGAATGGCTGTCTCATGCTTTCCTACTTGTCTTGCAACGCCTCTACGCCGGGAAGCTGCTTGCCTTCCAGCAGCTCGAGGGACGCGCCCCCCCCGGTGGAAACGTGCGTAATGCGGTCTGCCAGACCGAATTGATTGACCGCGGCGACTGAATCTCCACCGCCGACGACGGTGGTACCCTTGCAGTCCGCAACGGCCTTGGCCACATCCTGTGTGCCCTTTGCGAACTCGGGAAACTCGAATACGCCCATGGGACCATTCCAGAGGACGGTCTTGGCCTTGATGATGCGTTCGCGGAACAGAGCCGCGCTTTTCGGTCCGATGTCCATGGAGATCTTGTCATCGGGAACATCCACCCCATCGATCAACTCGGCCTTGGCGGTCTCCACGAACTCTGAGGCCACGCGTTGATCCACCGGGAGAAGGATCTCGACGCCGTCCTTTTTCGCCTTTTCCAGGAACGAGGCGGCCGTTGGAATGAAATCCTCCTCGACGAGGGATTTGCCGATGCGGTGGCCCTGGCTCTTTGAAAAAGTGTAGCTCATGCCTCCGCCGATGATCATCGTGTTCACGCGGGGAAGAAGGGATTCGAGCACCGCGATCTTCGTCGACACCTTCGCCCCGCCGATGATCGCCACGAATGGCCTCGCCGGCTTTTCGAAAACGCCGCCGAGGAACTTGATCTCTTTTTCCATCAGGAATCCCGCAACCCCCGGCAGGATTTTCGCCACGCCTTCCGTGGATGCGTGCGCGCGATGTGCCGTGCCGAATGCGTCATTGACGTAGATGTCGCCAAGAACCGACAGCTTGCGGGCGAAGTCCGGATCGTTCTTTTCCTCCTCGGGATGGAAGCGGACGTTTTCCAGGAGAACGACCTCGCCGGGCTTCATGGCCTTCACCATGGCCTCCACTTCCGGGCCGATACAATCAGGGGCAAGGGTGACCTTGCGGCCCAGCAGCTCGGCAAGGCGAACAGCCACCGGGGCCAGTGAGTTCTCGGTGTCGGGCTTCTTCGGTCTTCCGAGGTGGCTCATGATGACGAGGGTGGATCCCTTTTGATCCAGGATGTAGTTCAGCGTCGGAAGCGCGGCGGTAATACGCGTGTCATCCGTGATGACGCCGTCCTTCAGAGGCACGTTGAAATCGTCACGCACGAGCACACGCTTCTTCCTCAGATCCACATCGCGAACGGTCTTCTTGGCCATACGCTTGCTCCTTGCACGGGCGATAGTACAGTGGCTATCAGCGCGGGGGAAATTGGCGAAATCCCGAAAAATATACGAGAAAGGGTTCGCAGTGTCAACGGGAGCTAGATGCGCCGGCGATGCGTTGCCGCGTGCCCGCTCCTCTCGCTGCCTACCCGCCGATCTTGAAGAGCCGCGTTAGTATGTTGCCGCTCCGCTCAATCGTGCTCACGGTGGGCGGCGGTGTTCTCTTCACCGGGAAGACCACCTGATCTCCAGCGTTGACATAATCGAAGTACCCTCTGGGGGCGACTTTGCCCTCCGAAACCCCTTCATCCGTGGCGGTGACGATGAAGTCCCCGACCACGTCTTTCTCATCATATGTGAGACCCGGGCCGTCGGCCTGCAGGGCGACCCCACCCTGTTTGACGATGACGAGCTTGCTGTCCTTCGCAATGCCCTGGAAAGTGCCGAGATCGATGGCTCCCTGTCCGAATTTTCGCACGAGCAGTATGCCCCGCGGCTGCAGGAGGCCGGCGACCTGAGCGGCGATTTTCATGAGCGAATCGCGCACACGGTCATTGCCGGTCCTGAACGTAGAGAAGCTGGCAATGCTCGCCCCGGTACGCGAAAGGTAGATATCCGCCGTGACCGAAAAACTGCGATCCGCCTCGTCGACGGAAAGGATCGCGAAATAGTCGGTGGATGCGCCGCGGGCGGCACGGAACGCTTCGTCGAATCCGTTGACAAGCGGGCTGTCGTCGGGGACGTTGATCGTATCATAGCGGCCCAGGAGAGACCCGAAATCGCGCGCGATGTCCTCGCTCGCCACGGGGTGGACGAGACGGTTGCGCCCGGCAATGGTGAAGACGGGGATGGAATAGCGCGAGCGGTCCAGGTTGTACTGATCGTAGCCCCATGCGTGTGAGACGCTGTCGGCAAGAAGACTTGAAAAGCTTTCCACCTGATCGGAGACGAATGTGTCCTTGACGCCGAGCTTTGCCAGGACCTGCAGCTCGCTCAGGTATTTTGCGGGAAATCCGAGGCTCTTGTAGATGCGCGCATAACCCACCCGTGCGTCACGCGAGGTCGGATCCAGGATAAGGGCGCGCCGGTACTCGGAGAGCGCTTTCTCCAAATAGCTGCGGTTCTCGAAATCTCTTCCTTGGGTGACGTGGAAGACCGCCATCTTCCTGCGTTGAGGGTCATCCATCGGCAGGGATGCCACCGCCGTGCCTTCCTGCGCGAGACGGGTCACCTCGTCATCGGGACGCACCTGGAGTCCGGAGGCGAAGCTGCTGATGGCCTTGGCAGCATCGGAGGAACGGCGATAGGCGAGGCCCAGCGCGTACCATGCCAGAGAGTCGTCGCGATTGGAGCTGACGACATCCTTCAAAACCGTGACGGCGTCGGTGTAGCGAGACGTAAGGAGATAGATCTGACCCAGGAGAATCTTGGCGGGAGAGAGGCCCGGCTTCAAGGAGAGAGCTATCTGCGCATGCTTCTCCGCGGCGGTGTAATTTCCCGTTTCGGTGTACCAACGGGCGGCCGACAGCTGGACGCCCGGATCCGCTGAGTGGCTCTTCAGCGCCAATTCGTAGTAGGTGCCGGCCTGCGCCGCATCCCCCATTTCATCGGAAAGGGTGGCCAGGGAAAGAATGGCCTTCGTGCTCTCGGGGGCCAGTCGAAAGGTCTGTCCGTACTCGTCCAGCGCGGTTTTTTGTTTCCCCTCCGCGACGTCCGCCTCGGCAATGCCAAGGCGGGCCTCCACGTTGTTCGGTTGCTGGGCGAGGACCTGATTGAACAATTGCCGCGCCACGGGCACGTATCCCTGTCCGATGCGTATCCGCCCTTCCAGCACGGCAAGATCGAGATTCACCTTGTCGTAGCCACGGGCCTCCGTCACGAACTTGTACGCTTCGTCATACTCCTCCAATTGGAGAAACGACTCGGCAAGCCCGACCATGGGCTCCAGGTACGCCGGGTTCAGCGCAAGGGCCTCCTTGTACTTCTCCACGGCAAGCTCGTAGTCCTCGATTCCCTGGGCATTCGCCCCCGTGCGATAAGCGCTGATCGCATCGGCAGCCCAAAGCAGCCCGATGCCGCCCGCCAGAACCCCGACAAAAACAAGAACCATGAAACGCAACCTCATCACGACGATCCCCTCCCCGTTCTCGCCGTCTCCATTATCTTCTGCCCCCCCAGATCGCTCAAGAGCTTCTCCTGGAGCGTGAGCATTTTACGCCCCTTGCCGCGGCCATGATCCATCCCCGCGAGGTGGAGCAAACCGTGAACGATCAAGCGCTTGAGCTCATCATCCTCCGACACGCCGAATCGGAGGGCGTTCCGTCGCATCGCATCGAGACAGAGAGCCAAGTCACCATGAATGGACGCCAAATCCGAGGCTTCCTCACGCGGGAAAGAAAGCACGTCGGTCGGCCGCGCTTTGGCGCGATATCGCGTATTCAATTCCGTCATACGCTCGTCACCGCACAACAGGATGGCGATGTCCCAGGCTTCCACCCCGATCAGGGAAAGCACGCGCGGGCAGAAAGAGGCAAGGCGCTTCCGCCAGGGCGGTGCCGGCACCCCGTCCACGGACACATCCACGACTCCACGCGCAGCGCTCACTGCCCCGCTCCCGGCGCCTGGGCCACCTTGGGGTACTCTATGCGTGTATGGAAGTACCCTTCCAGAATGTGAACAAAGCTCTTTCGAATCAGCTCGAGATCGCGCAGCGTCAGATTGGAATCCCCCAACTCTCCGGAGGAAAACTTTTCCATGATCATGTCCTGCACGAAGCTCTCCAGACGCGCCTCGGTGGGTTTCTTGAGTGTACGCGAAGCAGCTTCGACAGAATCGGCGAGCATGAGGACCGCTGCTTCTTTCGTTTTTGGCCGTACGCCCGGGTACGAGTAGTCATCGCGCGACACGCGGGGATTCTTCCCCTCCTTGACCGCACGATGATAGAAATAGGTAATGAGCCCCCGCCCATGATGCTGGGCGATGATGTCGATGATCGCCTGCGGCAAATTCAGCTCCCGGGCCTTCTCGATGCCTATGCGCACATGACTCTTGATGACCGCCACAGAAAGACTGGGACGCATCGCGTCGTGCTTATTGACGGACTTCTGGTTTTCCACGAAATAGTCGGCTTGATCGACCTTGCCGATGTCGTGATAGTAGGCGCTCACGCGGGCCAGGAGAGCATTCGCCCCGATCGCCTCGCAGGCCGTCTCCGCGAGGTTTGCAACGCTGATGGAATGGGTGTACGTTCCCGGCGCTTGAGAAAGCATGCGCTTGAAGATCGGTGAATTGAGGTCGGAAAGCTCCATGAGCTTGAATCGGGTCGGGGCGTTGAGAAGCAGCTCGAATATCGGCAAAAAACCGAGAGTGAGTATTCCACAGAGAAAGCCGTTGCCGATGCCGGTTCCCATGAGGGTAAGCACCATACCCGGTTCGGCATTCGAGAGCAGGCCGAGAATGAGAAGTATCAAGGCGTCGGCAAGGGAGAGAAGCAGACCGGCGCGCACGAGATCGATGCGCTTTTCCGCGTCCAGAACCACCGCGGTGGCTGCGATACCGCTCAGGAGGGCAAAAAGAAATCCCTGGATATTCATCCCCGTGAGGAGAAGAATCGCGAGCGAGGAAACAAGGGTGAAAACGATGCCCACCGGAATGGAGATGAGTATGGCGACGAGCATGGCCAGGGCGCTCATGGGCATCACCAGGGACGCCGGCAGCCAATCCGGAAGGCTCACGAATCGCACGACGATCGCACTTATCACGATGAAGCCGAACCCCATGCCGAGAATGAGCAGGATCTGACCGCGTCGCATTCCAATGCCGACTGTCGTACTTGAAAAAAGGAAGACGGCCAGGATGAAAAGAGCGAGCAGAAAAAGAGCACTTCCAAGCGTGCCGTTCGCATCCACGCGCCGCGTGTATCCGCCCAGAGACTTGATCATCAAAGCAGACGCGTCGGTGATCAGATCTCCGCGGCGCACCAGGACTTGCCCTTTGGAAAGTTTCTCGGTAACAGGTGTCACCTCTGAGAGGGCCCGATTGCGATGCAAAATCGTGTTTTGCTCGTCGTAGAAGGCATTGCCGACAGCGAATGCCTTGATGAGGATAACGATCGCCTTGCGTTCTGGATCAGCGATGCCCGACATACGCGACGCGGTCTGATCGGCGACGTTGGCGAGTGTGAGGACTTGATCTATCGGAACATCCTCCGACTCGACCCGCCCGTCCAGCACCCGCCGAATCTCGATGGCCCCGGCACTCGCGGCTTCCTCCTCGTGGGACAGGACATCGGCGATCCCGCGGAGCAAAGCGTCGTTCAGGATGTCCCGCCCGCGGTCCAGCGTTGAGGAGAGATCGCGCAAGGCCAGCAGCAGCCGCAGGTCCGCGCGCGCAATGCGATCGGGAAACTCGACCTGGAGCGTGAGAAAGACCTTCTCCTCGGAGGACCCTTGGCGTACCTCATTGAGGATCAATTGGGCGAAGTTATCGTATGTCGATTGCGCACCCGCGCTGGTCGTAGCATTGACGGCGAACACCGGGGGCACGAGGTTGGCCTGGGCCGCACGACGGAGTTGGGTGGCCTTTTCGTCCACGTATTGGAAATCCTGCTCCACGACGTAATCAGCGGTCGCAACTGTACCGGCGATCCATGCGTTCGCGGAGGAGCGATCCGAAATGCCCCGCAATTGGGTTGCGAGAAGGATGACGATAAGGGAGACGCAAAAGCAGGCTACGACGGCGATCATGCTCCAACGCTCAAGTCGAATCCGCTGTCCGATGGTAGCGGCCAGGGCGAGATAGCGTAGGCGTCTATTCTTCATGGGCCGTTTCGTAGGCGTGGACGATCTTGCGAACCAGTGGATTGCGCACGACGTCCCGCTCCTCGAAGAAGGTGAATCGGATCTCGCGGATGGGCGTCAGGATAGGAATCACGGAGAGAAGACCGGAATCCGACTTGCGGGGAAGGTCGATCTGCGTGATATCGCCGGTGATCACGGTGCGGGAGTTCTCACCGATGCGGGTGAGGAACATCTTCATTTGCTCGCGCGTCGTGTTCTGAGCCTCGTCGAGAATGATGAACGCTCCCGATAGCGTCCGACCGCGCATGTAGGCAAGGGGGGCGATTTCTATGGTCCCGTTCTCCTCCATACGGCGAAATACTTCCATGGGTACCAGTGATTCGATCGCATCATACAAGGGCCGTAGATAGGGATGGATCTTCTGCGTGAGATCCCCGGGCAGAAATCCGAGGCTTTCTCCCGCCTCTACGACAGGGCGTGTGATGATGAGCTTGCGACGATTCTGGCCGAGGATTTGTTTCAGCGCTTCGGCCACGGCCAGGTACGTCTTGCCGGTGCCTGCCGGTCCCACGCCGAACACGAGCTCGTGGCTCTCGATGGATTCCACATACAGGGCTTGGTTGAAGGTGCGGGGGTAGACTTTTCGGAATCCGTTGGGAATCACGATCAGATTCCGCTTGAGGGTGTTCGCCTTCTCCTCTTCGCCGCTTGCAATGGAGGAATGCACCGAACGGATCAGATCAGGCCCGGGAAGTTGACCCAAGCGGACGTGGTCCTCGAGTTGCTGGAGGACCAGAGTAAATGTTCGTCGGGTCGCGTCATCCGCGCTGTCCAGCATGATCTCGTTCCCCCGCGAGTACACGGGAACGCCGAAAAGCTCTTCCAGAACCTTCAGATTGCTGTCATTGGCTCCGCAGAGCTCCGGCAAGATCGTTTCGTCGCTCACCACGACCGTCAGAGGCTTCTCCATTCAACTCCCAAAATCATCGTAGTGCAAAAGCCTGCAGAGCGTCAATTGCACGGGCGGGCGCGGCGGCTTTAGCGGAGAGTCACGCCGGTATAGTCGCCCTTGATCGCGTCCTTGACTTCCGAGATGGAGTGCCAAGTGACGTTGATGGAAAAGGTCGGGGTCCAGATGTACTTCAGGCGCTGGTCGACGGGATCCGTTCGCAGCTGAGGCGTGCCGGCGTATTCGAAGGAAAGATCCCAATCGGGCATGTGCTGGACCGCCTTCACCGACAGTGTGCGGATTTTGAAGGAGGAGCGGATTCGGTCCGCCACATTGAAGAAGTCGAACGACTGCGCAAGATCGACCAGCGGGTTTACCCATGCTTCGCCCTCCGCATCCGCCCACGCAGGAACGTAGCGATAGGTCTTCGTGTCGCTTGAATAGGAGCTGAACGAAAAATCGAGAAACTTGTATATTGTCATAGTGAGCGTCAATCCGAAGTCGAAAAGATTGTCGAGATAATTCTGCAGGTTCATGTTCCAGTGGGTCTTGAGCGCGTAGTCCAGTTTTATCCGGTTGTCCCAAAACCAGTTCGTTCCGGCGCTTGATTCATAGCCGATCTTCATCGACCCGGGTATCACGGAACCAACCGTCGAGCCTTCCTGGGCAATGAAAGTCGCCGTCAAACCTCCGAAAGCGAGCTGGGACGTCGAAAGGCTCAATGCCGAGGTGGACAGATCGAATTGAAGCTCCTCTGATGCGGTGATGCTGGACCCGAAGTCCACCGATCCGTCCACGATCAGAGGCTGATAGAGAATGCCCGACGATGGAAGTGAGAAGCCTCCTTGCACCTTGGCCTTCACGCCTCCCAAACCGGCGTTGATCGCCGCGGTCAGAGACGAGACAAGAGGCGGAAGCTGCGCCGCGACGGTGATCGAATCCGTCGTGAGGTCGTTGGAAAATGAAAGAACAGAGTTGATGCTATGATCCGAGACGGCGTCCGAGGACCATCCCGGACCGACGCTGAGGGGTGATTCACTCGAGGGGTCCGAGCCCGTGAGGCTCAGCTGGTACAGGCGCAGGCCAAGCTTGTACGCAAGGCTCGAGGTGGAAAGCGCAGGCACGGCGTTGAAGGGACGGATCGTTCCCTGCGCCGTAGCGTGAAGGATCACTTTGTCCTGCGTGGCATCGTTGAGCAGAAGTGTCTGCCATTCCGCGGATGTGGACTCCACCACGGAAGGATCGAAGCGCACCCTCCAGAGGTCCGTGGTATCAAGCCCGAGGCTCACGTCCGCAAGGGTGCCAAAAAGCGTAGAAGCGGCGGTGATCGAGCCGGTGCCCCCCGTTTCGAATGTCCGATAACGGATCGCGTAATCCACGGCGGACTGCGAGGTCCAATTCGTCGTGTCGAATGTATGATCCAACGTGGCGCGGGGCTGGAGCTGATAGGAGATTTTCAGCGTAGAGGCCTGGGAGGCAGTCTGGCTCTTGCTATCGGGCTGATCGGAAGGACTCCTGAACTCGCTATGCGCCGTCGGCTCAGGAATCTTGGAGACCTCAGCCGCGTTCTGGAAAGGCGCGTGGAATCCCTTCCCGGGATCCGGCTTTTGAGTAGGCGGGGCGGCTGCTGTGGGGATCTGGGGCGCGCCCGTCGCGGCCGGTGTGCCGGGCGCGGCAGCGCTCGTGGTGGCCGGTGTGCCGGGCGCGACAGCGCTCGTGGTGGCGGGCGTGGCAACGGGGGTTGTGCTCTTGCCCGCGTCCGCGGTTGCGGTCGTAGTGGTCGGTTTTGCCGCCGCGGGCGCAGTCCCGCCCAGCGAGAGCAGATCCCCCGCCAGCGAAAAGGAAATGTTGGGTGCCGTGATGCTCGAAGGATAGTAAAAAGTGCTTCCGGGGTCGCTGAGCGCAGGTTGAGTCAATCCCGTGGGTGTGAAGCTCAGCCACGTCGCTTTCAGATCCAAATCCTGAAGGGAAAGGGTCGAAATGATCGGCAGGTTCACGAGCTTCGCAAAGTCCAGCTTGCCGTCGATGTCCCAAGATAGATTCGACTGGTTAGCGGTCGTGGTTGTCGTCGCCGTGGTCGTCGTGGTCGCCTGAGAGAGAAGACTCGAAAGGAGACTGGCCTCCGACCGAGTGTAGAAATCGGTCGTGAAGGACGGGTCGGAAAAGAACTGGAAAGTGCCGTTCACTGAATATATGTCACCTGACGTTTTGAACGTGCCGTCGAGGCCGAACCGAAATGGCACGGTGGTTCCAAAAAGGGACGAAGAGTTCCAAAACTGCTCCCCCACGTCATACCCGCCCGATGCCGTCGGGAGGAAGGGAGTGTAGGCGGACGTGTAAGAGTCGAGAAAGAGGCTCCGCGTCACGCCGATGCCGGCGCGGAAAGTCCCAAGAGGCGAAAAGTCTCCGGCCATGCCGAGAAAGCCTCCCAATCGGGAATACCCGTCAAGCATCAGCTTCAGCGAATTCGTGTTGGTCTTTTTCGCCGTCGAGCTGGGCACCTTGCGTAGGAAAAGGCCATTCGGTTCCAACGAGTATCCCGAGTCACCGGAATCGGAAATCTGAAGAAAGGACAAAGCCGAGTCCTGTTTGGCCTTTTGACCGATGAGATACGTCGTCGTCTGCAGGTAGGTTCCTTCGCGGCTGTCAAAGCCGAAGTTGGGGTTGAAGACGAAATCATCGCCGGGCCAGAAGAAGCCGGGAATGTACAGCATGGGAACGCGGCCGATCTTGAGGAGCGCGTTCTGGATAGCCCACTCGCCGGGAGCGAGGAGCCAAATGGATTGCGCCTGGATCTGATAGAAAGGATCTGTGGCCACGTCAGAGCTGGTGAGACTTCCTTGAGACAGAATCACCACGTCATCCGAACGGCGTGTCATGGTGTCGCCTTGGAACGTATACGGCACGTCGGTGCCGTTCTGCTTGATCGTGCGTTTCGTGCTGCCGTCGTAGAATACGGCCTCGGAGGTATCGATGTTGAAGGAGAGGCTTTCACCGGTGAATGTATCGGTTTGCCCCCCTCTCGTGAGCGCATAACTCACGCCCCCCTGCGCGGTGATGGTTCTTCGAGTCTGATTGAACGTGAGAGATGCGGCCTTGACCACTTGGAGGGTGCCGGCGGCGGTATCGCTCACCTCAACGACCACGTTCCCCTCCAGTTGGGCGTATTTCTCCTGCGAATCACCGAGAGTGTAATAGCGTGATTGGCGTGCTGAGCGGACCGTGATCGTTGCACCCGTTGAAGCCGTCGGCGCGGGAAGTGTCACTGAAAAATGCGTTGCCAGACGTGTCTGGAGATCGTGGCGGGAGCCGGAATCGTCCAAGCCGAGTTGTCGCGCCCACGCGACCAGCTCGTAATAGCTCGCCGTCGCTATGTCGCGCGGAAGGCTGCTGGAAAGAAGGTCCGCAACCGACGTCGTGTCGGTCGTTCCCGCCGCTTGGGTCGTTTGCGTCGCGTCGGGCGCTGTGGCGGCGCCTTGCGTGACGGCGGTCTGACCGGTTCTCGAGGGGCCTGACGGAGTGGAGGTACCCTGCCCGCTGCCGGCCGCGCCGGGTTGCTGCGCACCCGCCGCCGTCGGGAAAAACAGCGTCGCAAGACAGAGAAGAAGACCGACGCCCGCTATTTCAAGGCGCGTTTCAAAAACTTTCCGGTCCATGAGCCCTCGGCACGAGCGATCTGTTCGGGGGTGCCCTCAGCTACGACACGCCCCCCCTTGTCGCCCCCTTCGGGGCCGAGATCGATCACCCAATCCGCGCACTTTATCACATCGAGATTGTGCTCGATGAGCACGATCGTGTTTCCGACATCCACCAGCTTCTGCAGCACCTCCATGAGCTTTTTCACGTCGGCGAAGTGGAGACCCGTCGTCGGCTCGTCGAGGATGTAGAATGTGCGTCCTGTGCTCCGACGCGAAAGCTCGAGAGATAGCTTCACCCGCTGCGCCTCGCCGCCGGACAAGGTCAGTGCGGACTGCCCGATGCGCACGTACCCGAGCCCGACATCGACGAGCGTTTCAAGTTTTGGGGCGATCGTGGGGATATGTCGGAAAAAGGCGTAACCCTCTTCCACGGTCATCTCGAGAACTTCGTGGATGTTCTTTCCCTTGTAGCGGACTTCGAGTGTTTCGCGATTGTAGCGCCGACCCTTGCAGGCATCGCAGGTGACGTACACATCCGGCAAGAAGTGCATCTCGATACGTATCGTGCCCGCACCCTGGCATTTCTCGCATCGACCGCCCTTGACGTTGAATGAGAAACGGCCGGCCTTGTACCCCTTCGCCCTGGCCTCGGGCAATTGCGCGAAAAGATTGCGGATGGGTCCGAAAAGCCCCACGTAGGTGCCGGGATTGGATCGCGGCGTACGGCCGATGGCGCTCTGGTCTATGTTGATGACTTTGTCGATTTCTTTTGTTCCATCGAGCCCTTTGTGGGCTCCTTCCGGATAGTGGGTACGCATTGTGGCGTTGGAAAGGGCTGGATACAGGATGTCCGAGAGCAGTGTCGACTTCCCCGAACCAGAAACACCGGTAATCGCGATGAACGTGCCGAGGGGGAAGCCGACGCTTATGTCCTGCAGATTATGCTCCCGCGCGCCTTTCAGCACCAGCTTCTGGCCGTTTCCGGCGCGCCGCTGCTTCGCCCTTTCGATGGTGATCGCTCCTGAAAGGTACTGACCTGTCAAGGAGCGGGGGTTGGCGCATACCTCTTGCAAGGTTCCGGCCGCCACGACATGACCGCCGTGCACCCCGGCCCCGGGGCCGAGATCCACGATGTAATCCGCGGTCCGAAGGGTTTGCTCGTCGTGCTCGACCACGATGAGCGTGTTGCCGATGTCGCGCAGATGTTTCAGCGTATCGATGAGCAGGGCGTTGTCACGCTGATGCAGGCCAATGGTCGGCTCATCGAGAATGTAGAGCACCCCGACCAGTGAGGACCCGATCTGGGTAGCGAGGCGGATGCGCTGTGCTTCCCCGCCGGAAAGGGTGCTGGCCCGGCGTTCCAGGGTCAGATAGGTAAGGCCCACGTTCTTCATGAATGTGAGCCGCGCCGCTATCTCTTTCAGGATCTGACGGGCGATCTTTTGCGCCGTGGGCGCCAAGGGCAGACCGTCGAAAAACGCGAGGGATTCGCCTACGGACAATTGCGTGATTTCGTGGATGTTCTTTTCCCCGACGGTAACGGCGAGGACCTCGGGCTTGAGACGCTTACCGCCGCAAGCGCTGCACTCCTTCTGCGACATGAAGCCTTCCATCCACTCCTTCACCTGTTCCGAGCTGGATTCGAGGTATCGGCGCTTCAAGTCATTCAAGACGCCTCGAAACCCCGAGGCGTATTCCCACTTTCCCCTTCCGTCCTTGCTCTCGTAGTGGAAGTCGATCTTTTCCTTTGTGCCGTGAAGAAGGGTCTCGTAAACTGATTTCGGAAGGTCCTCAAGCGGCGTGTCCAGAGAGAATTTGAAGTGCTTGGAAAGAGATTCGAACTGGCTGCGATGCCAGTTCGCCTTGGGGTTGTAGGGAGCGATTCCCCCGGCGTTGAATGACAAGCTCATGTCGGGGACCACCAGATCCGGATCGAACTCCAGGGTCACACCCAAACCCGAGCACTCCGTGCAGGCACCGAACGGGTTGTTGAACGAAAAGAGCCGGGGTTGCAGCTCCGGCACGCTGATTCCGCAGTTGGGGCACGAGCTCTTCTGCGAGAAAAGCACCTCCCTTTCACCCTCCTTGTCCTTGATCAAGGCTATCAGAGTGCCCCCGGAGGTTTCCAGTGCGCCTTCCACGGACTCGGAAAAGCGGCGTCTCGTGTCGGGAGCGACCACGAGACGATCCACCACTATCTCTATGGAATGCTTTCGCTTGCGATCCAGGGGGGTGTCGTTCTCCAGGGGCACGATCTGCCCGTCAATCCGCACGCGGACGTAGCCCATCCTTCTGGCGTCCTCCAGGATCTTCTGGTGCTCGCCTTTTTTTGCTCCAACGACCGGCGCGAGGAGAGTCACCTTGCTCCCTTCCGGCAGCACGAGGAGCGAATCGACGATCTGATCAACGGATTGTTCCTGGATCTCCCTCCCGCACTGAGGACAATGCGGTGTCCCGACCCGTGCGAATAGAAGACGCAGGTAGTCGTAAATCTCGGTGACCGTGCCGACCGTCGAACGAGGGTTGCGATGAGTGGTTTTTTGTTCGATTGCAATTGACGGTGAAAGGCCTTCGATAGAGTCGAGATCCGGCTTGTCCAGCCGTCCGAGGAACTGTCGCGCATAAGAAGAGAGGGATTCCACGTAGCGCCGTTGCCCCTCGGCAAAGATGGTATCGAAGGCGAGCGAGGACTTCCCCGATCCGCTCAATCCGGAAACGACGATGAGCGCATCGCGGGGCAGCTCGAGATCGATGTTCTTCAGGTTATGCTCGCGGGCGCCCCGAATGATTATGCGTTTCATTCCCCGTCATCCTTGGGCTCGGGCGGCCCGGACCGCCTCGGCCTGCTTCCCGGCAGTCTGTCTTCCTCAGCCTCAGCCTCGGGCTCGGGCGTCGCGGCGGGCTGTGCGCGGGTCACTTTCGCTCTCGGTGGGCGCGGAGAAACGGGCTTTTTGGGACGGCTTTTCGTCGATGCCACATAGAAGACCAATGGAAGCAGGAACATGAGCAAGAGCGCCGTGAGAATGACTTCCCACGATGAGAATACACTGATGAAAAGCCCGGAGCCCATCGGGCAATACTATCGTCCCGATCCCGCGATGACAAGCTCAGGGCATCGTGCGCGGTGCACGAAATTCACGACTTCAGAGTGACAACCGTCTTCCCGAAGCCTCCTTCCTCCGGGGAAGAGAAATGAAACTCCTTTACGAGTGATAATCCCTTCAGATACTCGTGAATCGCGGTCCGCAGCTTTCCTTCTCCCTTGCCATGAACGATGCTGAATTGGCTGAGCCCGCTCATGAGTGCGCTGTCGATTTGCTTTTCCACGAGATGGAGAGCCTCTTCGACGCGCTGACCCAGCAGGTACAGCTCGAGGACGGGAGGATCCACGGGTCCGGCAGCGGCGTAGCTCACCGCGACGTTCGGCGCCAGGGGAACGTTTTCCGCCGGGCGCAGCTCCCCCGGCAGCACAGACAGCCGCAACGTCTCGGTTTCGACGATCCATCGTGGGCCCTTGTCCTTGCGCACAACCGTGCCGCGTCGCCCGGTGCGTATGATCACGACATCCATGCCTTCGTGTACTTCGAACGAGGCCGCCGGCGTCATGGACTCGCGCGCCGTCTCAATGAGCTGCTCTTCCGCTTCGATGCGCGCCTGCATATTCGCCGCCATGCGGCCAAAATCCGGCGAGCGGGCGTTTCCCGCCGTGGCGCGCACCGTCTCCCACTCCTTGCGCGCCTGACCGAGGAAATCGCGCAGCTCCTTGAGCCCTTGGCGCCTGAGCTCCAGCTCCTTCTGGCGCAGGGTAAGCTCCTTGAGGTCAGTTGTCCGGCGCTTTTCACGTAGCTCATGCTCGCGCGCCTTGTGCTCCTCCTCGGCGACCGCGAGCTTCTGGTGGCGCTCGGCAAGATTGGTAACGAGGCGCGAAATGTCGGTCCTTTCATCGTTCAAATAGGAAAAAGCGCTTTCAATCACCGCTTCGGGCATGCCGCTACGCCGCGCGATTTGCAGCGCGTGGCTTTCACCCGGTACACCCATGAGGATGCGGTAGGTCGGCGCGAGAGTGTCGCGATCGAATCCCATCGAGGCGTTTTGCGCCCCCGGGCGCGTGGCCCCGTAGTTCTTCAGTATCCCGTGGTGCGTCGTGGCCATGACCACGCAGCCGACGGAAAGGAAATGATCCAGGAGCGCCATGGCCAGGGCGACGCCTTCTTCGGGATCCGTGCCGGCCCCCAGCTCGTCGAGCAGCACGAGAGACAGCGGGGTGACCCGGCCTACGATGCCGGAAAGGTTCTTCACATGTGCCGAAAAGGTGGAAAGGGATTGCTGGATGGACTGCTCGTCACCGATATCCGCGAAGATCGAATCAAAGAGGGGAAGGGCCGAGCCTTCGCCGGCCGGAATCTCCATTCCGAATTGATTCATGAGCGCGAGCAGCCCCACGGTTTTGAGGCTCACCGTCTTACCACCGGTATTCGGGCCGGTAATGATGAGCGCGCGAAGGTCGGCGGCCAGAGTTACATTCACCGGTACGACATTCGCGCCGAGGAGAGGATGCCGTGCCTCGCGCAGCGAGATCGTACGCCCGTCACGCTCGGCGGGACGGCAGGAATGATGAACCGCGTAGCGCGCCCGGGCAAGAATCGTGTCCAGGAAGGCTACCGTCCCCACCAGATCGGACAGCTCCCCCGCGTGTGAGGATACCTCGGAGGTGAGCTCCCGCAGGATCTTTCGCATCTCGACGCGATACTGATTCTCTTCCTGCACGATCGTGTTGTTCATCTCGACGATTTCCAGAGGCTCGATGAAGAGCGTCGAGCCGCTGGAAGACATTTCGTGAACGACCCCCTTGACCCGTCCCTTGTACTGAGACTTCAGGGGCAGAACCACCCGACCGTCGCGCTGTGTGGGAGTCGTGGTTTGCCAATATCCGCGCGGAGCGTACTCGTCAAGGACCACGCGCACCGAGCGATCCGCCTCCTCGCGACAGCGACGGATTCGATCCCGAATAGCGGCAAGGGCCGGAATGTTCTTCTCACGCAGCAGGCCTTCATGGTCCACAATGTGGAAAATCTTGCGTGATAACGGCATGAGATCAGGAAGCGTCTCCGCCACGCGCGCCACCGTGCCGGTGGGCCGTGCCACGGAAATCCACCGCCGCAGCTTAAGGCCGGAGAGGATCCATCTGCCGATCGCGGACAACTCCTCGCCCTCCAGCTGCAGGCCCTCCTTGCCCAAACGGGGGAGCACCTCGCCGATGTCGGGGAAATCGAACCCCGGTTGACCGGCTCCTGATTCGACGATCTGGCGAAAATCGACGGCAAGTTCCAGGCGTTCGGCCAGGAACTCCGGGTCGGTTATCAATTCCTGCCCGCGCAATACGACAGCGCCCTGCTCACTCGCGCAGAGCTCGGCAAGCTCGGACTGGACGCGCGGGAATTCGAGCAGCACCAGGGTATGCTCATCCATGTTCGTGTCTCCGATTTTCCTGAAGCTCCTGCACAATCCGCAGGTAGCTTTCATAACGATCCGGATGGATCTCACCCCTCTCCACCGCCGTTATCACGGCGCATCCCGGTTCTTCAACGTGAAGGCAGGGCTGGAATTCGCACTCCCCCATGTACGCGGTGAACTCCCGAAAATGGAAGCCCACCTCCTCCGGCAGGATGTCGGCGAGCTCGAGCTCACGGACTCCGGGCGTGTCGATCACACGGAGGCCGCCGACCGCGTGCAGGAGGGAGGAGTAGTTCGTCGTGTGGTTTCCGCGATCGTGCTTTTCCGAAAGCCCGCCGACTCGCTGGGAAAACCCGGGACACAGAGCGTTCAAGAGCGACGATTTGCCCACCCCCGACTGACCAACGAGCACCGCCGTGAGCCCGTTGAGCCGCTCGGCAAGCTCGGCAAGCCCTTCACCCCTTTTCGCGGAGCATGAGCGGATTTCGTATCCCATCTGCGCGTACTGGGAGATACGTTCATGAACTTCCGGCTCGCAGGGCAGGTCGCTCTTGTTGAGGACGATCACGGGAATGAGCCCGCCCGTCTCCGCCGCCACGATGAGACGGTCGATGAATCGAGGGCGAAAAGGCGGCGAACAGGGGCTCGTCACGCACACCGCAATGTCCGCGTTGGCGGCAAGCACCTGGGGCGCTCTGCCCTTCTTGTTCCAGCGCACCAGGCGCGTCCGACGCGGCACCAGAGCGCTGATCATGCCTTCGCCGGCGCTGTGGGTGTCCGGGATGACGTCGACGAGGTCCCCCGGAGCAATGGGATTGTAGCTGCGTTTATCCTCGCTGAGCTGTTTTCCCTTGATGCGGCATTGGAGTCGGACACCGTCGGCGAGAACCGTGTAGATCGTGTTGATCCCGAACAGCACTTCGGCGCGGATAGGCGCGGCCATGCTCGTTAGAGCGCCTCTCCGAGGCGCAGCCCGTACTCGCGGGCGAACCAGGCATAGCTCTCTTCCAGGGGTCGGGGCCCCGTGACGTACAGCACATCCTGCGCGCGGGGGAGAGGCTCGCCGTCGGAAGCGGCGAGAAGACGCACAGTCTGACGCGTCACCCCTTCGCGAGAATCCACCAGGCGGATGCCCTTCGCGTCCAAGAGACGCCGGAACTCGGTCTCCAGATGAAGGAAATGCGTGCATCCGAGAACGAGCGCATCGATGTCTTCGTTCAGAAATCGCTCCACTTCCCGGCTCACCTGCTGTTCGCGCGCGGAAGGGCTCGCCCGATAGAGCTCTTTTTCCACGAACTCGACCAGGGCGGCCGAGGAGAGACTCACGACTGAACATCCTACGGCATGCTGCTCGATCAACCCGCGAAGGTACTCCCCTTCCACGGTCTGACGCGTCGCAAGTACCCCGACACGGCGGTGCCGCGAAAGAGCGGCGGCTGGCTTCACGGCGGGCACCACGCCAACGAACGGCAGCGCGAAGCGTTCGCGCAGGCTCTGAAGAGCCACTACGGACATGGTATTGCAGGCAACGACGATGAGGCGGGGATGCTCGCGGTCAATGAGCCGCTCCGTGACCGCGACCGTCGCATCGATGATGCTCTGTCTGTCTCTTTCGCCGTAGGGAAAATGCTCCCTGTCGGCGACGTAAACGAATCGCCGATGAGGAAGGGCGCGGCGGGCATGGGCGAGGTAGGGCAAGCCCCCGACGCCCGAATCGAGAAAGGCGATGGTTTCAGGAGTCATTGCCGAAGAGCTTGTCAACCGCCTTCTTGGCCTTCGCCTTGGCGTCGGGGGTGGCAGCGCCGGGCGTTCCGGGATTTTTCGTCGGAACGGCGGCCGCGGCGCGAAAGGAGAAAAAGGTGCAGAAATTGGCACGGTCTTTGTCGTTCACCGGCTCGTCGATGGACTCGGCGCAGTCCCAGTGCGCGCCCGGGCTATAGAAGCGGCAGTTCAGGCAGATTTTGAGATCTTTACCGCACGAGGGGCACGTCGATGATCGGTACACCTCACGCGGGTTTTCAATCGCAGCCGCGCAGAAATGGCACGCGTGCATGAACGGCAGAATATACCAATCGATACGACTGGGCAAGCGCGACGGTCGCCCCGGATCCCGCCGCAACAGAGGATTCAGCTTGATCATCACCCGCTCCATGATTACTGTAGCGGGGTATGTTCGTCCCTCGTGGGTGCAAAGAAAGAGGGTGCGGCCGCCCCGCGCTTTCAGGATCGGACAAGTGCGTCGTTCACCACGGCGATGTTGCCGCCCATGTCCAGCGGCTGATAGCCGGTACCGGGGGGCGCATCGTGCTTCGTGACTTGGATCTTACGGGAATCCGCCTTACCGACACGAACTTCACCGACGCCGAGCTGACGGGCTGCCGTTTCACCGCGGCCACCTTTGTCGGCGTGACGTTCCGCGACGCCCAGATCCATCTTTCGTTTCTGGATCGAGCCACCTTCGAGCACTGCGACTTCACGGGCGCGACGCTTCAGAACGCCGTCTGCGCCGGATCCGAGTTCCTGGATTGCACCTTTTGCGACTGCGAGGTCGTCCAGACCAATTTTCTAGGCATCCATGGGGTAGGAACGAGCTTCGACCACTCCAATCTCTATGGCTCGCGGTTCGTCGGCTCCGTTCTGGAGCGTGTGAGCATGCGCGACTGCAACCTCACGCGCGCATACTTCGACCTGCCTCATCGTGAAAGCGTCGACTTCCGCTCCTCCAACACGAACGAAGCGGTCTACGTGGAGCCATTGCCGTGAAATTCTATTCGCTGTTCTCGCGAGTCGGATTCTCCAACACGTACCTCGTAGGACCCGACGCGGGGGGGGACGCGATTCTCGTGGATCCGGGGGTGTTCGACTCCGCGCTCCTTCAAGCGGTGGAAGCCAATGGGCTCTATGTTCGCTCGATCCTCGTCACCCACGCGCATAATGCCCACATCAACGGCATCCGCGGAATCCTGAAGGTGTACGACGCCGCCATTTATGCAAGCCATCCCAGTATCCTCGACTTTCCCGCGCGTCGTATTGCCGGAGGTGAAGCACTGAAATTGGGTGATTTCACCGTCAACGTCATAGAGACCCCGGGGCATTCGATTGATTCGCTGTGCTTTCACATAGAAAACCTGCTCTTTACAGGCGACACCCTGACCGCAGGGAATATCGGAAGCACGCGGGACGGCTACGCTCGCGGGCTTCTGCTTGAAACGGTGCGGCGCAAAATCCTCCCCCTCGGCGACGAGGTGCTCCTCTTCCCCGGTCATGGTCCTCCCTCCAAGGTCGGGATCGAGAAGCTCTACAATCCCTTGCTCGGCGAGACGCTCTGAATCGTTCGGAGTGTTTGGCGAAAACGGGCCGGCAGAGGCGCCGTGAATGTCCGAGGCTCCGCCTCCCCCGGCAGACGGATCGTCAGACTTCGCGCATGGAGCATGAGAGTCGCCGCTGAGGTAATCGCGTCCTTCACCCCGTACAAGGGATCGCCGACAATCGGGGCGCCGATGTGACGCAGATGGACTCTCAATTGATGAGTACGGCCGGTTCGAGGAGCCAACAGCACGAGCGAATAGCGCGCGCTGCCCGCGACGTAGATCCTTTGAACCTTGTAGCGCGTGACCGCCGCGCGGCCACCGGCCGCCGTGCACGTGAAACGCTGCCGATTGCGCGGGTCGCGTACGATCCGCATGTCGATGATCCCCTCGCGCTCCGCGGGCGCGCCCACGACGAGCGCCACATAGCGCTTGCGGACGCTTCGGTCGCGAAACTGCGCTGCAAGCTCCTCGTGGGCGCGTGAATTCTTGGCCACGATCATCACGCCGGACGTCTCCTTGTCCAGCCGATGGACGATGCCCGGTCGAGGATTCTCCGTCCCGAACCCTTTGGCGAGACCTTCGTAGCAAAAGAGGAGTGCGTTCACGAGCGTACCGGAGTGATTGCCGCTGCCCGGATGCACCACCATGCCTTGAGCCTTGTCAATGACGACGACGTCGTCGTTTTCGAAGATGACCGAAAGCGGAATCGATTCGGGAAGAAGGTCCATGGGCGGGGGGTCGGCATAGGTGAGATGCACGATGTCCCCGACGCGCATGATCCGCGACATGCGGGCCGGGGCGCCGTTGACCGCGACATCGGTCACGCGCGCCTTCCACTGGCTGCGCGTATGCTGCCCAAGCTTTGCCGTCAGGAATACGTCGAGCCGGACGCCCGCCTCGGATGCGTCCGAGACGCGGGTCTCAACCGTGTGGGGAAGCTGCATCGAGCTGCCCGAAGATGAAGTCGAGACCCGCAACAATCGCCGATAACGACACGGCGGACACGGCGAGCCACAGGGTTTCCTCGCTCGTGTAGCCCGCCGTGGAGCCGGAACCCAGCGGCCAGGGGGCATAGCTTGAGTCGAATTTGTTGCCCACGTAGCGGATAGTGTCGTACACCTCGAACGTGGCGAAAATCGCGAAAGGAAACGATCCGACCATGATCACATCCGCGCGCCACAGATCCTTCGCCCAGGTCTGGAATTCGTCGGGCGAGTACGGCTTGGGGGTATGATCGTCCGCGAAAACACCGCTGCCCGCCAGGAGCACGAAGAGAATGACGGCGAGCGTTCGCTTCGCGCATTGTCGGCTCATGCATAGACCCGCGCGCCGAAAAGCGCCGTGCCAAGGCGAACCAAAGTCGACCCTTCCTCAATTGCGATCTCAAAATCGCCGGACATGCCCATGGAGAGGATGTCGAAGACATCGCGCGACCGCGTACGCCGGACATCGTCGAAAAGCTTCTTCAGCATCGAAAATGAGGCACGGACCCCGCGCTCCTCCGCGTCGAGCGGGCCAACGGTCATGAGCCCGCGGACACGCACGTGGCTCAATCCTTCCATGGCCTCGAATCCCGCCAGCAGCTCGTCCCGGGAATGAAAACCGGACTTGCTTTCTTCGCCGCTCGTATTCAGCTCCAGGAGGACATCCAGTGTTCGGCCTGATTCCGCGCATCGAGCATTGAGCGCCTCGGCGGTTTCGACTTTGTCGATGGATTGAACGCAGGAAAAAAGTCCAGCTGCAGTCTTTGCCTTGTTCCGCTGCAGATGGCCAATGAGATGAATCTCCGGTCGCGGTGTGATGCCCGCGTATTTCAGCTCCGCCTCCTGAACCCGATTCTCTCCGAACAGGACAAGACCCGCCGCTTGTGCCGCAAGCACCGTCTCGCGTGGAAAGTTCTTGGTGACAGCCATGAGCCGGACCTCGGAAGGCAGCCGACCCGCGCGACGCGCCGCGGCGCCGATGCGATCGCGGACGGAAGAGATCGCGGCCGGCAGTGTCTCTACCATTTCCACTGCCTAACGGGCGGATAGGCGCGAGCGACGGCGATGGCCAGAAGAATTCCCAGCACGACCCCGACACCCCCCTGGAGAATGTTGGCCGGTACGTCGACGAGGGATGGTCCCCAGCCGGTGATGAAACCTCCCGCGACGAAGTATCCCCCGGCGACAATCGCCATCCCCGCGACTCCGGCGATTATGCGTACGACAATGTTGGTCGGTCGCGCCGCAGCTATCACGCCGACCACCAATCCCTGAAGGCCGTGTACCACAAGGGAAATGGGCGCCCAGAAGGCGAAGGGACCGCTCAGGAGATCGGCAAGCGCCGTGCCCAACCCGCCGGAAAGTGCCGCCGAAAAGGGCCCAAATGTCAACGCGGTGAACACGATGGCCACATCTCCGAGATTGATGTAGCCCCGGGCCACCGTGGGTATCTGGACGACCCTGGTCAAAACGGTGGTTACCGCCGCAAGGATTGCAATGGATGCTATGCGAAATGCCGGCGAGAGAGCCGGCCGTTCATCATTCATTGACGCCTCCGGGATTCAGTATAGGCAAAATCCGCGATCGGGAAAAGACAACGGTCACCAGGGGATGAAGGCGGGCGCGACGAACAGCATGGCGATACCCAGTGCAATGAATGCATCCCGCAACGCGCGCGGTCCGGTGGGCAGGTCCGCAAAGGAGGTGCGGTGTGTTCGACGGCCGTATCCGCGGCTTTCCAGCGCCATGGCTTGCACGGGGATCTGTTTGACAGCCTCGATGAGCACGGAAGTGAGCAAAGGCATGTACGCGCCCAATGATAGCCGTCTTTTCCGGGTACGTTCTTGGCCAGCGGATCGCAGCCGATGAGCGTCCTGGACGTTGTGCCACGTGCCCACCAATGAAGGAATCGTTCGCAAAGCGATGAGCACCACAAGGCATGCCCCGTAGGGCAAACGGAACCAGCGGAGGCTCAGCACGAGGTCTTCCGGGGAGACCGTCCGCACTACCGCGAAAAATCCGAATGTGATCCCGAGGAATCGGAGGACCATGAGCGTCGTTTCCCGCGCTCCATCGGTGGTGACCACGACAACGCCGGCGACCTGCCACAGGGGAGTCCCCGTTCTGTGGAAAGGCGGCGTGAGAAGGCAGATAAGGACAAGAACCGGGCCTATTGCCTTCAACGGCGACAACAACTCTCCGGGTCCGAGCGTAGCGGCAACCAATGCGATGAGGGCGCAGCAGTAAGGAACGAGAACCGAGGGGGGAACGCGGAAGAAGAAGCAGGCAAAGAGTGGAACGAGAAGGATGAGCTTCGCGCGGGGATCGAATCTATGGAGAAAACTGGAACCGGTTTTGTAGAAATCGACAATCATGGGAGAAACGTCTCCGGCGCCAGGGACTCCAAGCTGGAAAATGAGGGCCGACTCACGTCGGCAATCACTCTTCCGCCGCCCATGACGAGCACTCGATCCGCGATGGATCGGGCGTAACGCATGTCGTGCGTGATGAGCACAAGACCGGCTCCGCCCTTGCGGAGCGCCGCAATGAGGCCTTCCAATTCTCTGTACGAGAGACCGGAGTCCACCTCGTCGAGGATCAGCAGACGCCTCGCAAGCAGGTAATACGTAGCCGCCTGCAGTCTGCGACGGGCTCCGTAGCTCATGAGCGCGGGGGGCTCGTCGAGGTCCGGAAGCCCGAAAAGCATGGCCGCGGCGTCTACGCGTTCCGCTATCTCCACACGGCTGCTCCCCTGGCGCGCGAGCCCGAGAGAGAGCTCTTCCCGGACCGTCGGCAGATAAATCTGGTGATCCGGGTTTTGGAAGAGGTACCCGACATGGGCGCACAAGGCATCGCCGAAAGCGGGAACGCCGAGATCCGCGAACGTGAGGGTTCCGCCGTCAGGTCGCAGCAAGCCGCACAGGATCCGGCCCAGTGTCGACTTTCCAGATCCATTGCGTCCGAGAAGGCAGCACATCTCCCCTTCGAAAAGGTCCAGCGCATCGATTCTCAAAGAGAACCCATCCGTGCCCGGAAACGTGTAGCGCAGATCCCTGACGCTGAGAAAATGCCGACGCGCCCGGATTACCGGAGGATCCAACGCTTCCCCCGGTGTGATTCCCGCCGCTCCGAGTGCACGGCTGAATGTCCCGTCATCCGCAGAGGTGGCGCTGGCATTCACCATTCCATTGGAAAGCAGCGCGAAGCTCGTTGCGCTCTGAATGAGGCCCTCCTGCCACCGCGAATCCAGAATGAGGACGGTGGCTTGGATCTCAGAAAGGAGGGCCACGGTCCTTCGTTTCCAAGCAAGGTCAAGCTCGGCAAGGGATTCATCGAGGATCCAGAGCTCCGGACCGATTGCGTACAGGCACGCCAGCAAAAGCCTCTTCTTTTCGCCGCCCGAGAGTGTCGAAGGGTTGCGGGCCTCGAAGCCACCGAGGCCCATGATCTGAAGGCTCTCGTGAACCTTTTCATGCATCCGAGAGCGCGGCATGCCGAGTGACTCCAAGGCAAAGGCGATCTCGGTGTCGCACCGGGTCAGAAAAATCTGTTCGTCCGAGCTCTGTGCGACAACCCCTACCTGTTCCATCAACTCGTAGGGGCGCTGGGTCAAAGCGTCGCGACCGCCCAGAAGCATCGTGCCGGAAAGTCGCCCACCGGTGAATCGAGGGATGAGCCCGGCCGCTATACGGGAAAAGGTGGTCTTCCCGGCATCGGCGGCGCCCAGAAGCACTGAGAGCGAGCCGCGGGCGAGGGAGAGGGAGAAATCGTTGAGCACGCTCCGTCCCTGCCTTCCCTCGATCCCCGGAAATCGAAAGGACAGTTTACGAGCTTCGAAGAATGGCGCTGGGGTCGTATGCATCTCCGGGCGTGCCTCGCGCTACTATAGGCCGGGTCGCTTGACGTGCGTCAAGGCCGCGGGAGCGGATTGACCGACAAAGGAGAAAATCGCCTGATGAATGATTGATCAGCTCTCAGCGTCGGGCGGGTCCTGGCTGATCGGGCCGACGAGGTTGGCGGTCTTTTTCTTTTTTGCCGCGCCCCGAATGCGGAAGACCCAGAAAAGAAACCAGCCGAAGGAAAAGAGAAAGGGAATCCCCACGATGAGAATGTCGGCTTCCAGGACGCTCATGAGCCCTCACCATAGCGCGCCCCACCCTTCGACCACAAGACAAAAAAAGGGGCTGCCCGTTTTGGACAGCCCCTGTCGAATGCACGACTTGAATTAGAGCTTGAGGTCCACGCCGAGTGTGTAGCCGTAAAGGTTGGGCGAATACAGCCCCGCAAATGTGTTCACCCAAACATCCTGGAAGTTGAGGCCGAAATTGTTGGAGAACCACCACGTCCAAGAGTTGTACTCGCCGATGCCGATTCCAAAGGGTGACGTCCAGAATGAATACCCACCGAGTGACAGCGCAATACCGGGGCCGATGCCGATCTGGCCCTCGAACCTCGAGCTCGCGCCAAAGTCGACGCCCCAGTCCAGGCTGACGAATGCGCCGGCGCCGATCTCGAGATCAGCAAGCACGCCGACGTTGCCGACCACGGTCACGCCCCAGGAAAGGGGAACGGGGCCGATGTTGAAATCACCGAATGTGAGGCTGAGCGCCGCCTGAGCCCCGACGCCGAGGTCCACCCATCCGGCAGTCACCATAAGGTCAGTGGTTCCCGGGGAGTTGTAGGAAACGAGCCAGGGAATGTCGGCACTTTTTTTCTCCGCAGCAAACGCCCCAAGTGATGCGAACACGAGCAGCACCACGACAAGAGCGACAAGTCTCTTCTGCATCAATTACCTCCTCACAAGATATACTTGATAAAACACTAACTCGTCGACGGTGGCGCTGTCAATAAGTTCTCGCAAGCAGCCGATTGGTGATTTCCCGCAGCGTCACCGCGGCGTCCGACTCCGGCAGCTTGTCGATCTCGCGCAACGCGCGCTGGGTATATTTCTCCGCAAATGCACGTGCCCTCTCGATGCCACCGAGTGACTCGATGCGGCGGGCGGAGCGAGTCACGCCGATTCTGCCGCGGGGGCGGTGGCCGAGTCTGTGCGCAAGGCTCCCGTCTTCGCTCTGGAGGGCGAGTATCGCCGGCAAAGTATAGATGCCTTGTGACAGGTCGCTCCCGGTTGGCTTGCCCGAATGCCTTCCCGCCGTTGCAAAATCCAGTATGTCGTCGATGATTTGGAAACCCATGCCAAGACAGTATCCCAGCCGGCGTAACGTCGCCGTGATGGGTGCGCTTGCTCCGCTCTCCTCCGCACCGACGTGAAACGAGAGGGCGAACAGGGCCGCCGTCTTTCCGGCAATACGTCGCAGGTACCGACGAACACTCGTATGGACGACGAAACGATCTGCCGACTGGCTCAGCTCGCTGCCGCAGATGCGCGCGACAATCCGAGAAAGTGAGCGACCATTCTCCGCGCGCGCGAAATCGGCAACGAGGGAAAAACATGCCGCGAAAAGCCAATCACCGACGAGAACCGCCGTACGGGCACCGCGGCGTGCCTGAAGGGTTGGAACGCCGCGGCGTAGCGCGGAGCCGTCGATGATATCGTCGTGAACGAGCGTGGCCATATGGAGCATCTCGATGGCCGCCCCGACCCGCACGATCCGCGGTTCATCCGGTGATCCGAATCGCGCGGCCAGCTGCGCAAAGGCGGGGCGGAGCATCTTCCCGCTGGACTCCAGCAGTTGCTCTATCGTGGATCGTACCTCGGGCTCGTCGGTCGACGCGCGATCCAGTATCGCGCGTCGCACCTCGTCCAGGTAGCATTCTATCTCTGGATGTCCTTCCCAAAAGGACCGCATGCCCTATTTCGTCGGTTCGTCGGCGTACCAGTGGCGCCGCCGCGCGAGGCGGGTCCCGTTCCACCATCTCTTGAAGAATGGGACGGTCCAGCTGTCCAAACCGAAGGCGCGACCCACGCCGCCCATCATGAGGATGGCGGCAAAGAAGAACCACGCCTGGTTCCACGCGAACATCCCCGAAAGGGTGAAAATGAGACACAACCCGAGGGAGACCACCGCGGCCCACCACGTGAAGAATCCACCGAACAGCGCAAGACCCACCAGGAGCTCGGTGAACACCACGATGACCTGGAACCAGTTGTAGGGGATATGTGAAAAAATGCCGTCCATGAACCAGTGGCGGAACCACGTCACGAAGGCTCCGTTGGGGTAGAGGATTGTCTTGGTGGTATCCATCCAGGGCCCCGGCGCGGAAGTCGCGGCAGCTGCCGTAGCGGCTCCCGCGGTTGCGGCTACCGCACCCGTGGCCGCCGTGGATGCCGAGGATGTTGCGTCCGCCGCGCTGGCCACGGCCGCGACTGCCGCGGTGGCGGTGGAGGCAGCTCCCTCCGCTGCGGATGCGGCGGCGGTTGCATCGGGCACCTTCAGACCCGCCTGAATCACGCCCGGGGAAAACATCCATCCCGTCTGGCTCTTGCCCGTGCTGAAATTGAGCCACCCTTCCGTGATCTTGTTTGTCGCCTCGACCACCCACATGAAGCCCAGCCACAGGCGCAGGAGCAGCGGCCAGTATCCGCGGATCTTGTACGCGGCCAGACCGCCGATGAAAGAGCGGTGATTTTTCACGTCGAGGAATTCGTGCTTCACGTATTCCCATATCTGATTGAAACCGCCGACGCCGAAGAGGTGAACGACATTGATCATGTGCTTTACGGCGATGGCGAAAATTCCCGTGAGAGAGATGCCCATGACCTTGGCGACGCCTGAATACGTGCCCAGCGAAACCATGATGCCGTGATAGTTGGATTTGAAGGCCTTCGCCTCGCCGTGCACGATCTCGGCGATTATGTTGTGCGCGGCGGTATCCGCGGTCTGTACCGCTGTTTCGACAACCTGAGGGATGACCCGCTTTCCCTCGAGATACCAGGAGACGTCGCCCACGACGTAGACGTTGGGGTAGTCGACTGATTGCATGTAGTCGTTCACGAGGAGCCGTCCGCGTTTGCCCTCGACATAACGATCCTTTGAGAACGTGCAATCCTTGACGCCGCAGGTGCCCTGAGTCGTGGCAAGGCGGCAGAGCCGATTCGCGCACTTGCCCTTGGTCACGGCGAGATTGCCGGCGAACTCGCATCCCTGGATTCCGCACGTCCAAATGAATGTCCGTGTGGCAATGCCCGTTGTGCCCTTGAGCAGCACCTTTCCCGCCTCGGCGCCCACGATGGGCGACTTCAGCATGAGCTCCACTCCGCGGCGTTCCAGGTAGGCCTTCGCTTTGTGCTGGAGATTCAACGGCAGATTGGGGATGACGGCGTCCAGCGCCTCCACGACGACGATTCGCACTTCCTTCTCGTCGATGTGATAGTGACGGCACATCACCAGACGCTGATCCATCAGCTCGCCGGCCAGCTCGATGCCGGTGAAGCCCGCCCCGGCGACGACGAACGTGAGCATCTCGGCGCGTTTGGCCTTGTCGGGCTCGGCGGCTGCCTTGCGGTAGATGTCCTCGATGTGCCGACGGATCTTCATCGCGTCGTCGAATGACCACAGGGTGAAGGCGTTCTCTTTGATGCCGGGGATGCCGTAGAACTCGGGCTCTCCGCCGGCACCAATGACGAGGTAATCATAGGGGTAACGGTTTGTCTGCGAAACGACGATGCGATTGGTGAAATCCACAGTTGTGGCCGTGTCCATGACGAGATGGATGTTGCGGCCGCCGAAAATCTTCTTGAAGCTTATTTGGACCGATTCGGGCTCGACACGTCCGCCGGCCACTTCGTGGAGCTCCGTCATCAGCGTGTGGTATGAGTTTCTATCGATAAGCGTGATTTCCACGTCTCGTCTGGCGCCGAGCGAGCGATCCAGGGCTTTGGCGGCTTCTACGCCACCGTACCCACCGCCTAGCACGACGATGCGGGTTATGTCTGGCATGATTCTCCTCTCCGGAAAGCATCTATCCTACTGAGCGGGCGCAAATTGTCAACGGCATCACGTTTTGGAACGTGCACACCAGCAGATCACGAGCGTGGTGGGCGGCGGCCCTGATGCGTGTCGCCCCCGCATTGTGCTATATATGTGTTCATGATGCGTGCGATTCACACTGGCCGCGGATTGACGTCGTTCTTATGCCTGCTGTTCATCCTTTCAGCTCCTTCGGCGGCTGCCGCCGCGCCTCTGGAGCGCACCGTATACGACCTTTTGGGCACCACCTGCATGGTGCGACTCTATGCCAACGGGTCCCCCGCGATCCTCGATGCCGCATTTGCCCGAATCGGTGAAATCGACACGCGAATGACCATCAATGGGCCGGGAAGCGAAGTGGACGCCATCAATGCGGCCGCGGGCAAGAAGCCCGTCGCGGTCACCTCTGATGTCTTCACCGTCATTCAGCGCGGCCTGGAATACTCGGAAGACGGCGATGGAGCCTTTGACATCAGCGTACAGCCGCTCGTGAAGCTCTGGGGAATCGGCACCCCGAAGGCTCGCATCCCCGAGCCGCAGGAGATCAAAAAGGCGATAAGCCTCATCAACTATCACGACATAGTTCTCGATGCCGCCGCGGGGACGGTCTTTCTCCGGAAACAAGGAATGGGAATCGATCTCGGATCTATCGCGAAAGGGTACGCTGCCGACGAAGTTGCCCGCGTGGTAAAGGCAAAAGGCGTAGGAGCCGCGCTCATAGACCTGGGCGGAAACGTGCTCACGATGGGCACGAAACCCGACGGCTCGCGCTGGCGCATTGCCATTCAGAATCCCGAGGAGGCGCGCGGCACCGCCATCGGGTACGTGGACATCACCGGCGGCTCTGTCACGACGGCTGGGACGTACGAGCGTTATTTCGAAAGGGACGGGAAGCGCTATTTCCATATCCTCGATGCGCGCAATGGCTATCCCGCGTGGAACGGTCTTTCGGCCGTGGCCATCGTTGCCCCCGACTCCATTACGGCTGACGGATACGACACGCTGGTATTCACAATGGGTCTGGACAAAGGCCGCAAATTCATTGAAAGCCTCAAGGGCGCCATTGATGCGATTTTCATCACTGAAAAAAGGGAAGTCTACGTGACCAGCGGTCTCCGTTCCCGCTTCACCCTCAGCGATCCACGCTTCACGTTGATGAAGTAGCGCCGCTTCGGGGTTGCCAGCGGCAGAGAAGCCGCTGCAAAAGATCAATGGCTGCGAACAGAAGGAGCCCCACAAGCCCCAGGCACAGGATTCCGGCGAACATATCCACGTAGGAAATCCTCATCCAGCTTTCCATCACGAACCATCCCAATCCTCTCGTGGTGCCGAATGTTTCGGCAAAAAACAGAACGGCAAGGGCGGTGCCTGTCCCGATGCGTAACGATGAAAGTAGCGACGGGACCAGCGCTGGCATCAGGACGTATCTCACCGACTGCCATCGCGTCGCACCCAGCGACTTCAATGACACCAGATATTGCGTCGGAACGTCCCGGGCTGCGTCGCGCACGGACACGAGTATCTGGAAAAACAGCACGAGGAAGACGAGCAGCACCTTGGAAAGATTTCCTAACCCGAACAGGAGCATGAGAAGCGGCAGGAGGGCAATTTTCGGAATGGGATACAGAAGGTATGTCACCGGTGTGAATAGCTTGTCGAGGTAACCCACCCGCCCGATCGCCATACCCAAGGGGATGGCGATTGCAAGCGCGGCAGCGAGTGCTATGGCAACCCGCCCCAGGCTCACCGCCGCGTGCAGGGCCAGGGTCCTGGGCAGCAGCTGCAGAAAGCGGAGGAAAACGACGTCCGGGGCGGGAATGAAACCAACGGGAACGAGCGCGGAAAGGAGCCACCAGATGCCAATCACCGCCGCGATACCCATCGAACCGATGAGCAGCCTTCTACCCATATCAGCCCGCCTTCGCCCGTTCCATGGCCGCCCGCACCTCGCCACAGCGACGAAAAAAGACCTCCTTTGTCCTATGCCGCGGCATACCTTGTTCGGGGTTCTCGATGCGAGCCACGACGCGGCCCGGGCTTCCGGCAAAAAGCACAATGGACTGACCGAGGTACACCGCCTCCTCGATGCTGTGGGTTACGAGCACGACCGCTACATTGCGCAACGCGAGGGACGAAAGAAGCACTTCTTGAAGCGCCTCGCGTGTCAGCATATCCAGCGCGGAAAAGGGCTCGTCCATCAGGAGCAACCGAGGCGTGAGGGCCATGGACCGGGCGATGGCGACGCGCTGCTGTTCGCCGCCGCTCAACTCGCGCGGATAACGCCCACCCAGCCCGGCCAGCCCCACGCGAGCGAGCTCGGCCTCCGCGGCCTCGTGTCGTTCATGGGAAGCAACACCGCGGATCTTCAAGCCGAGGGCGACGTTTTCGCGGGCCGTGAACCAGGGGAACAGACCGTACTGCTGCAGTATCAGACCGACGCGTCGATCGCCGGGGGCAACCGGTGAGCCGTCAAGATCCACCGAGCCCGCCAGAGCGGTCTTCAATCCCGCCGCGCAGAGCAGAAAGGTGGTTTTGCCGCATCCGCTCGGTCCCACGATGCAGCAGGTCTGTCCGGGCCCGACGCGCAGGCTGATCGGGTCGAGGACCCGATGACCCGCGTATTCGGCCGAGCACTCATTGACCCGCAACATGCGCGGCGGCATATCCGGCGGCGATCACATCGGAGTACGCGGGCGCCTTGCTCACCAATCCCTTTTGCGTCATCCAGAGCGCCACGTCGCTGAACTGCGCTACGGAGGTGAGAAACGCGTGCTGGAACCGCGGAATCCGCAGGATGGTGGCAACGGCAGGCGGAAAGTCGCACCGTGTCACGATAGTTTGACGATAGGCTTCCGGATGCGCGTTCACCTCGTCAACAGCTGCGTTATAGGCAGTATAGACGGCGCGGATATCGGCGGACTTTTCCGTCAGTGCCTTCTTCGTGAACAGAAGCACGCCAGGCGTGGTACCCATGCCGTCAGACTCGGCCAGACGATGCGCGCCACGGGACTCGGCGAGTGTCGCCAGCGGCTCAGGCAGACACGCGGCTTCGATCTTTTCCGCCAGCAGCATCTCCAGGCGCGTCGGCAGCGCGACAATGGGCACGAGATCGATGCGCGATGGATCCGCCCCTGCCGCGCTCAGCATGCGCTCCGAGAGATAATAGACAATGCTGTTCTCCAGCAATCCCGTGCTCACTTTTGCTCGCGATCCCGATTTCCAATCGCTGATCGTTCGCAGAGCGGACTTCGGTGAAGAGAGAAGGCTGAAGTCTCCCTCCGTTACCGATGTTACCTGAACAGCGAAGCCGCGCGACCAAGCTTGGATCGCATTGATGAGATCCGAGACGGTGCCGTCGATAGCTCCGGTCTGGAGGGCTGTTTCACGTTCCAGTTGTCCCGTGAACGGGACAAGCTCGACCTTCACCCCTGCCGCCTCGAACAGACCCTTTTTCTCGGCAACGACGAGAGGGATCGAGTTGTCGGCCGGCATGAGCCCGATCTTGAGATCGGCGAATGCCCGCCCCGTCATTGCGAGCACGATGAGAGTGAAGACCACTGCGCGCGTTTTCATGTCTATCCTTTCCAGAATGATATGCAATACAGAATCCCGAATACCAGATGATGGAGCATGACGAGGGGAATGATCCCCTTCCTTTTTTCCGCGGGACGCCTCATGAAGAGAAAGGGTGGAACGATGAACGGAAGGGCCAGATATACCAACCAAATCCGCGGCATGACCCCTGCCACACGAAGCACGATTGGCCCCGTATAAGCAAGGAAGAGCAAGACGCAGTAGACGAATATCGCGCGCCGATAGCCGATGCGTACCGCGAGGGTTCGGATGCCGAAACGCACGTCCGATTCGAAGTCCCGCAGCTCGTTGGCCAGCAGGATCAGTGAAACAAGGAAGCTCATGGGGATGGAGGACACGATGACGTCCGTGGAAATGGTCGCGGCAACACCGTAGTAGGACCCGGCAACCATCATGATGCCCATCAGGAAGAAGACCACGACCACCGCCAACCCTCGGCGCTTGTAGTTCAGCGGCTCCCCTGTGTAGAAGAAGCCTCCGGCGAATCCCACCGCGCCCAGGACAAGCAGCTGCCAGTGAGTGCGCCACACGAGGAATAGACCTATCAGGCCGGCCAGTCCAAACAGGGCGAGCCCTATGAGAAATATGAGCACCTCGAGAAGCTCACGATCCGACGATGACAGTCCGAGAAAAGCGACCTTGTCTTCGACGCGTTTCTGGCGAAACTCGAAAAAGTCATTGACGAGATTGACCCCCGCTTGAACGAGGAGACCCGCGGCCATGACCGCGATGGCGTTCAGGAGATCGCCATGACCGTCGCGATAGGCCAGGGATACACCCAAGGCGCATGAAAAAGCGGCGATTACCAGTGAGGGCATGCGCAAAGCCTTCATCCCGGCGCGCCACGAACGGAGATCGAACGCGAGACGCCATGTGTCTCGAATGAACTGTTTGATCACGGCTGGCGATGGTAGCAGAATGGCGAGGGACCGACAATGTTGGCGAATCGTATGTTTCAGCCCCAGAAAGGTTTTGGGTGGATCAGCGTGAAGACGTAGGCGCCCCAGTTGACCGCTACGATCAGGAGGAGCACGGCCAACCCGGCAACGCTCGAACGGACCCGCAGACGGCCAGCGCCTGCTTCCAACGCGCCAGCGGCCTGCACCTCGATCAAGAGCGTATCGATGCTGCCAATGATGTCCCTGCGATCGATCCTCCTCCTTTCACCCATGATCTTTTCGAAGTAGAACAAGGAGCGTCCGATAAGACCGCCGATTCGGCCCGGCAGATGGAGATCGGCCCGGATGGAGAACTGGGACAGGGCGATGAGCCCCGACATCGCGGTTCCTTTGAGCAATCCGCTTTTCAACGCCCCTTCCGTGATGGACAACCCGAGCACCGTAACGAGAACTCTCCCCGTCGGAATGACGAGATTGAACACGACGATCCCTGCCGTGACCACGACATAATTCAGGACGCGAATCCGTCGGCCGGAGAGCGCGTTCAGGCAGATGAAAAGAAGAATCTCCAATGCTCGCAGCAGAATATCCTGCTGCATGAGAAAAGCGGGAAAAAGCAACGCTCCGGCGAGAAAGAGAACGCGGGGGGAGGCATTGTTCTGGAGAAAGGCGCCCAGAGGCGTCGTGGCCTCTTTCCTCATAGCGCGGCCCGCAAAGTGGCCAGCCAGCGCGAACGTGCCACGAAGCGCTCGGCGAAGATGCCCAGCGCAGTCGCCGTTACGGTTCCGAGGGCGAGAAATGGCGGCGCAATGAGCCAAGCGCCCTCTCCGAATATGAGAAAACGCGCCAGGACGATCTGGGTCATATTGCTGAAAAGTGCGCCCAACACCCCGACGCCGACAAGAGACATGTGCCGGCCGAAGATCCTTCGAAAAAGGATCATGGCGAAGGCGCTGGCGAATGAACCCACGGCCGAAAAGAGAAACACGTAGGAAAACAAAGTGCCGCCGATCAAGCCCTGACCGATCACCTTCAGTACGACGACGAGAAGAAGAAGCGGAATGGGCAGCAGATCGAGACTGATGAGGATGGGCAGATTGGCGATTCCCACCCGCAGGAACGGAATGGGCTTGGGGATCATGTACTCGATGGCGGAGAGGAACAGACAGATCGCGCCTAGGAAAGCGACAAGATCCGCTCGTTTAGTAGGAGAGCTCGTCGATTTTCTGGTCACTCGTTCCCCTGACGCGGACGAACACGCGGTTCGGCAGGCATGCGATCCACTGTCCCGGTTGCGAAATGGCGGGCATATGGACGCAAAGTTTGTCCGGACAGGGCGAATCCTGCACGAAAGCCTTGCCGTCTTTGATAACGACGATCGTGGCCCCAATGGGGCCCCGCACGGATTCCGTTCTGTCCACATTGAGGGGATAGATCCACTGTTCCCCCGAGGCTTCTATCACGACATCCCCAGTCTTGTTCCGACCGGCGTATGCGTAGATCGAGAAACCGCCCACGGCGAGCAGGGACAGGGAAATGGCGAGGTAGTCGAATGCTTTCAATCTCATGCGGGCAACGCGAATCCGTTCTCACAAGCGTGGAAAAATGGGCGGCAGAAGAGTTGAACTTCTGACCCCCAGCGTGTCGAGCTGGTGCTCTAACCAGACTGAGCTAGCCGCCCATTGGCGAGCAATCGCCTCGCCGTGTGCGTCAACGACAATACAAAGCCCTCCCACCTCGTGTCAAGCCATTCACCGTCACCCCGGTCGTCGAACGCATTGACCGTGATTGGCATCCCGTGTAGTATCGAAAACGCAGGAGGGGATATCGTGATCTTTCTCGTAGTCGAGAGCTCGCTCTCAGTGCGCGAGTCGCTCTGCTACACGTTACTTTCCTTCGGCATCAAGGGTCTGCCGGTTGCAAATCGCCTCGAGGCGCTCGAGGCCATCACGAAAGGTGATGCAATCGAGGGGGCCATCGTCGACATAGACAACGCGGACGTCGACGGGATAGCCCTGGTGACCGCTTTGAAACAGACCCCGGCAACCCAGAGCATTGCCGTCATCGTCCACACGGTCCAGACCAGCAAGGATCTGGTTCTTCGCATGGTGGAATTGGGCGTCGCCGGCTACCTGCTGAAGCCTTACGACACCGAGACCGTGAGATCCAAGCTGGCCGCCATTTTTTCGAAGCTCTCCACGCACAATAGCCAGAGACGGCACATCCGCATAAAGCCCGACCCTGACGATCTTGCGCGCGTGAGCTTCCGCATTACCACCTCGCAACAATTAGTTTCGGGACGCATCGTGGACATAAGCCTCGGTGGCATGGCGGTCGAGCTCTTCAATCCCCCCGCCACGGATCTTCTTCCGCCGGGCACGCCGATTGACCATATGGAGTTCGCCGTTTCCGGAAAAGAGCTGCGTCCATCGTCCAGCGTCGTGCTGTACAAGTCGAAGATCCTCGCGTTGCGCTTTGACGTGATGAATCCCACGGATAAAAAGGCTCTGGAGCGCTATATTTTCAAAAGCATCTCGTCGTGATACCCTTGCCGGAGCAACAGGAGGACACCGGAATGATGAAAAGTACCCGCCCCGTGCGAAAGGCTGCGGCCTTCGGGCTTTTCCTGTTCCTAGGCGCCCTCGCCTTTCCCGCTGACCTGCTCGTGCCGAGCATGGAGCTCATTTCGCACGGCCAAACCTCCGGCGGAGTGTTCGCGCTCCAAACCTATGGAGACATGGCCTTGCAAATTCAGGGCGGCTATAAGTTCGGCGGGAACATCTCGTTTGGACTCACCAGCACGAATCTGGAAAACACGCCCGTATCTATGGCTTCGCTTGATCTGTCCTTTCTGTCGGCAAGCATCAGTATTAGAGACGTTTTCAGCCTTCCAATGACGATCTCCTACTTCGTCGGGCAGAACGATACATTCGGGTCCGGAGAAGGCTTCGACCAGTTCGGCGCCGCGCCGATCATGACCTCTTACCGCGGCTTTCTCTATTTCCCGACCGGACCCCTCTATGACGGCATTTATCAGGTGCAGGGAACCGGCGCACACATCCAGTACATTCCGCAGCCAGAGACAGTAAGCCTTGATCTCTACGCGTACGAGGACACGCATGCCACATACCCGGGGGGTGTCTCAACTCAGAGCAACACGCTAGGAAATTACTCCGGGGATTTTCGTTTGCTCCTGAACTTTCCCTCCATCAAGATTGAAGCATTCGCCGGCGCCACTTATATTGCCGCTCCGGGAGAGCCGGAATATCGCGGCGGGCTCCTTTTTTACGCGGCAAATCGCAATGTCGAGTTTCTCACCCAAGTGGGTATTCCCTATTGGAACCCGCTCGTGGACCCGACCCCCAACGTAAATCTATTCTATCTGCTCGTCGAGCCGCGCCTGCATTTGGGTATCGTCTCGATCATACCCACGTTGTTCTGGCATCCCGGATACTACGATCAGCAGAGCAATCCAACGGAGCTCGGTGCATTCGATGTCAACCTGAACGTCTCCCTGGGAGACTTGACGAAGGCCACCCTCGTCGGCGGCTTGGAAAGCAATTTCAGGTTTCAATCCTCCACCGGCGTCTTCCAATTGAAGGAGTCTCCCTGGATTGGATTCAGCACAACAGGGGTTTTTTGGACCATCAAGGTGAACACAAAACTGTGGCCATTCTCTCTGACCGACCTCGTGGACGCCTTTGTCGGCGTTCGCGCGGAGTTCTGATGCCGATGCGGTACGTCAAAACCATGGTCCTTCTCGTTGTGCTTTTTCTCGGAACGAGCGCGGGAGCGGTCTTCAGTCTTGACCTGGGACTGCAGGGCTGGCTGGGCAACCTCGGATTCAAGACCGACCGTGCCGCCACCGACACGACTCTTCCCGGAGCTGACTATTTTTGGGGGTTATCCCTGTATGGCACGCAGGCCATCTCCGATTCGGTGAGTTTTGAAACAGGATTTTACACGGATCCGGTGCTTCGCAATACTTCCTACACGCTCTTCAATTATACGCAGAAGGTGCTCAGCGTCGGCATCGGACCATTCTTCGGTCTTTTCAATGACACCACCACTCTCCTGAAGTCGGGCATTTCCACCTCGGTCAAGCTGGAGCTGCCCGGCTTTGCCTTCGTCTCATTCAGATCCGACAGCTCTATAGGGGGCCAGCTCGTCCAAACGGGTGATTATCTGCAGGCGCGGAGCGATATCGCTTTCGGATTCTATGTGCCGAACGCCATTTGCACCTTGTCGCTGAACTCGAGCACCTTCGAGCAGAAAGGGGCGAGCGACGAAACCGTGGACAGCATGACCGAGTATGCATTTACCACGAACCTCTATCGCAAGAATGTCCCCTACCAGCTCATTGTGAAGGTTGCCTATCAAAGTATCGCTCGTTCCTTCATTACGGCTGCGAGCACGGCGTCGCTGAACTCGGTGATTCTCGGGACGGAACTTGACATCAGCCTGAACAACTCACTCACCCTCCAAACCGGTATCGAAGGCAACGTGTACTCCTTCGGTTTGGGCACCCTCGTAGGAAGCGATCCCTCGTTCCTCTTTCATACCTTTGCTGGGATCAAGATGAGCGTGGATTCCATTCCTTTCCTGTCTACGCTGTAGCTCTCCCTGGCGAGCCGCTTCTTGAGGCAAGCAAGAAGCGGCCGCGGAGAAGGTCCCCGTCACCGGGCCACGGCCCCCCCACCACTTCCGCAAAACACAATCGAGTCAACGGATGCAATAGGAACAGGACACAAAAAAAGCTGTCTGGGAAATTGCTTCCCAGACAGCCCCTTTTCAAGATTCCTTATCGTTCAAGCGGTCAGGCTATTTCGCTGTCGTTGACGAGGTGTCCATCTTCTGCTTCTCCAGGAAGCGCATGACCTGGAGATTGCCGAGGCGCTTGAGCTCTGCCAGACGGCGCGCTTCGTTGCGCTGCTGCAGGATGCCCCAGATCGCTTCGTCGTTGATGTCCCGCGCGGTATCCATGATGGCCTTGTCGTAGGTGACCGTGATGTCTTTGACGTAGGTCACGAAGTCACCGCCCTCTTGCGCCGCGTCGCGATAGATCACGATGCCAATGAGCTTGAGGTACGGCATGCCCTTGGGGTACAGCGGATACTTGATCAACTCTCGGTTACGGACGTCCGTGATGTAGTTGGGGTTGTCCCAGGTCAGGGTTCGCCACCCGTCGAACTGGAGATAATCCATGAACATCGTCTGCTGGTTGCCGTCCTGGTCGGAAACGATGACGCCCAGACCGTTGGGGTAGTTCGCCCCGTATACGGTGATGGAAAGGCTCTTCAGGACGCCAACGTTCTTCACGACACCGAAGCTGTCGAATTTCGCGCCCAGACCCTTGTCGGCGTCCGCTACGACGAGCTTGTCACCCTGGAGGCTATCCTTGTCCGCGTAGGCGGGGATGTCGAAGGGCGGCTGGATCATGGCCCAGGAATTGTACGGTTCGAGGGGAAAATGTACCCGCACGCCGAGGATCTTCTTGTTGGCCATGTCTACACCATTGAACTGTTTGGCCTTGGCGGAGGTCACTGCTTCCTTGGTCATTGTCACGCTCTGATTGACGATGGAGCGGGCGGAGGAGGCAAGAACGACCTCCCAGTTGCCGAGGGACAGCGACGACTTCATCGCCGCCTTTTCCTCGTCGGTGAACGAAGCGCCTGCCACCGCGCTATAGTCCACAAGCGTCGCGGCATTTTCCGAAGGGGTCGTCGCCTTCCCCAACGCTTGATCAGCCCCGAGCTTCGTGAAATCGATGAGCACGGATTCATCGGCAAAAAGCAGCGCTGTTCCGCCGAGAAGAAGCCCAACGACAACAATACCGAACAGCCGTTTCATGCAATACTCCTTTCGTTGCTAGTTCCTTCCGGAGTTACAGTTACAATTATAGCTGCAGGGGTGTCTTTGTCAAATCTTTTTCTTTTCACCAAAGCGCGGCTGCTGCCCGTCAATGAGGAAAACGACGCTCTGAATGCGAGGAAAGTTGAATCGAATTGACCTCTCCAAATCGCTCAGGGCTTCCTGTACGGTTACCGGCACTTCGGGATCCGGTACGAGAACATCGGGTGAAAGATCCAGATAGAGCGTCCTGCCGCTCAGCATGGAGGCGGCCACCTGCCCGCCCCGCGGGAAAAGCCGTTGCGCGTGGACGTGGGTCGGTCCCAGAAGGATCCCGGCGGCAAGCTCGGCAATGTCCTTCTCCAGGGCGGCGTGTCGAGGGACGAAACGCTGCTCCGCGACAAGGCCATGTCGGCCATTGTCACGGGGGAAGTACAGCACGCGGGACACCATGCCTTTGCCCAAGAAGAGATACAATGCGAGGGAAAGAACGAGCATCCCGAGAAATGCAATCCCAACGATCGCCGGCTTGCGGCTGATGCGCATCCTGAGGATGAAGTCGAGCCTATCGAACACCGCTGCTCCCATTCCGTTCAAATCGCGTCACAAAAGCGTCTACGCCAGTGTATATGCCCTTGGCCACGTCTTGCAAGTACGCATCGTCACCGAGGCGGGCCGCCTCTTCAGGATTGGTGATGAAACCCACCTCCGCGAGCACCGCCGGGACGCGCGAGTTGCGCACCACCGACCAATCGTTGAATTTCAGGCCTCTATCACCACTTTTGGCGCCGATGCTCTGGTCCAGCCCGGCCAGGATGTTTTGCGCGAGCACCGTGCTCTCCAGCGAGATCTCGTCCTGTTTCATCGAATTGAGGATTGAAAGGATATCCTGGTTGTCTTTTCCGACACTCTTCGCGTCTACCAGGTCGTTTCGCTGATAGCTCGGGGGCAGACACCAGATCTCGAAGCCCGACGCGGTCGGCTTGAACGGCGAGACATTCGCATGGATGGAGAGGAAAAGCACCGTCTCTGTCGTCTTATCCAGAAGCGTATTGGCGATTGCTGATCGGGACTCGAGGGAAATGAATGTGTCGGTCGATCGCGTCATGACCACTTGCTTGTCGGGAAACGTGGACGCGAGCAAGTCGCGCAGCTTGAGGCCGACGGAGAGGGTCACGTCCTTCTCTTGTATGCCCACCTTCTTCTTGCCCACCTCATAACTGCCCAATCCTCCCGGGTCCTTTCCGCCGTGGCCCGGATCAATGAGAATCACGGCGACCCTCATCCGCTTTCCCGCATGCTCGAGTCGGTCCTTCTGTACTCCGTCGCTGATGGCCGTGACCGCGGCCGTTGTGAGCCAGACTGCGCCGTCTCGCCGGGTCGGCGGATCTATGGTGATCTTGAGTCGATAGTTGATGAGAGCGCTGTCGCTTCCGACACCCAGGGCAATGCGATCCTGACCCAGATCGAGAACCCCCATGTCGCGAAGGGCATCCCACTCCAGCAAAGCCCCGAGGTCATTGGCGAGGGAGAGGAGGTTTTTGTCCTGAGCGCCCAGCACCATCACGGAGGCGAGGCAGAGAAAAACCCCGGCAACGAGGGAAATCCTTCTCATAGGGCCGAAAGGAACTCCCGGACCTCCCCATGAAGCGCCGCCTCGCGCAAAGAATCGAGAAGGTAGATGCCCCCCTGGAGGCCGCCCCGCATCAGCGCCTTCCAGAAAATATTGCCCACCTGGAACCCGCCGTGTTCTCCTTCTTTGGCGAAAACGCCACTCGCGATCCGAAGCGCGCGGTCCGCCACACGCAAAAGCGGCGCGGCGTTCAAATCCAAAACCTCCTCGGCGTCCGGCGCCTTGAGCGCGACAACGGTGATCGTTCCGACCGGGTCGATGAAGGAAGGGTCGCCGCGCGACGCCGGCATCGCATCCACCACCTTTCGCAACGCATGGGGCACGTCAGGAAAGATGTCATTGCCCGACTCGTGATAGAGATAGCGGCTGGTCGTCGCCACCTGCGGCTTGAGGCGAACGCAAAGGGCGGCAAGAGCTGCGTTGGCGGCGGCAACGGCTTGCACGCGCGTTTCAGCTACCGCGATGACGTTTCCGGACTTTTGGACATTGTTGCTGGGAAATACAACAGTGTCTCCCGGTTGTACACGCAGGAAGACATGCTGGACACCGGGTGTTGCCAGCGCCTCCTCCTCACCCACGACCTCCCCGACGGTGCCGGGGATCGAGATCAACGCCCGCTCCGCGCATACGCGGTGGAATCGGGGTGCAAGATCACCCGGAGGAAGCCCGACGGCGATGTTCATCGCGGCTTCCGTCACCTCGACACCCGACGCCAGGGGAAAGGTCCAACCAGACATGTAACCGCCTGAAAGGCGGGCGGCGATTTCTCCAACCATCGGCCCGGACGTGGTGAGCTTCATGTCCCCTTTGGCTGCCCCGTTGTCTATTCCAATGGCCTTGATGCCCGCTTTGAACACCTCTACGATGCCGCTCACTGTTCCTTGGTCGAGCGACGTAGGCATTGTATGGCCCAACTCGACGAAATTCGGCGGAAAGAATATGTGCCGATCAGCGATGCCGCATACCGTAATCTCTCCCCGCCACACGATCGCGTCGAGGCTCAGCTCGGGACCCTCCATGTAGCGCTCGACGATGACCCGTGCGGAGCGCGAGAGCCTGAGCGCCTCAGCGCACGCGGAGGCGAGATCACCCCGAGTTTCCACGCGGCGCACGCCTCGCGCGCCCATATTGTCAACCGGCTTCACCACGAGCGGGAAGGAAAGCCGCGGCCCCAAAAGTGCAGCGGGATCCCCCGTGCCCGTCCAACAGACGAAATCGGGGCTCGCGACCCCAGCGCGGGAGAACGCCTCGCGCATGAGACATTTGTCGGTCGCGCGTCGGGCGACCTCGAACGGAATTCCCGGCAGAGCGAGCTTTTCGGCGACCCAGGCGACTGAGATGGAAAAATCAGTACCGGCGGTGAAAACCCCGTCGAGACCGCGGCCGCCCTTGTGGCGTGCAGCCATCTCTGCGAGTGCATCGCGATCCTTCAGATCCACGTGCTCAAAACTGTCGCCCATGTCGCGGGCCAGCGCGTCCGGATTGCCGTCGGCAAGAATGACGCGCCAGCCTTTGCTCTTTGCTATCCGAATGGCGGGCATCTGCATGATACCGGCGCCGAGTATGAGAATGGTCTTCACTGCTCCGCCTTTACCGCGTATGCCTCGAAAGTGTCGCCGAGGCCGAAAAGCTTGCTCATCCCGCGCACGAGACGATAGAGGCCGGGATGCTGATCCGCGGATCTCCCGAGAATGCCGGGGAAACGCTCCGGATGATGCCCGGTGACACGCACGGCGCGCAGTTCCAGGCCATAGCCTGAAAGCAAACGACGCAGCCCCCGTGGCGAGAAAACCGTGAAATGATCGGCGGGACTGTTTTTCAGGAATCGCAGCGGGTCGAGCCGACCGGAGATTCCCCTCCCATTAGGCGTCGAGAAGGCAAACACGCCGCCGGGGGGCAGGAGCGACGCAGCCTTGCGGAGCACGAGATCCGTGCCGGTGAAATGCTCAATGACGTACCACATCGTTATGGCGCGGATCCGGCGCGGGAGTGAGCCTCGTGCCACCGATTCGAAGCTCGCGCAGAGCGCGGGAATCCCCAGCTTCTTGCGAACGTACGAGACCGCACCTGATGAGACATCTACCCCGTAGCCCGGCAATCCCGCCTCACGTGCGGCGTCCAGGAATGGACCGTACGCGCACCCGATGTCCACGACCGCTCCGTCAACATTCTTTCCCGAAAGCTCTTTGACGAGACGGACACGCGGAACGCTGGCACGTTTGATGGCGTCGAAATCCTCCAGATACGTCCGTCCGTACTGCGCCTTGTATTCGGAGGAAAAATACTCTTCCCCATACTTCATCTGGTGCGTGGCGAAGCTCTCCAGTGACACGATTCCGCATCGCGGACATTTCCGGTATGTGCGGTCCTCGAAACGCGCCGTCACCGCATTGCCGCCGCGCCCACAGACCGGACACTGCGCCGAGCCATGCACCTGCAGCGTCTCCAAGAGACGACCCAATTGTTTCCCGCGCTCCTTGCCCAGGGCAGCGTTCAAGGTAGTGACCGGAGTCGCGAGCTCGGCAGGGCGCGCCAGAAGTCTTCTCAAGCGCCTCATGTCGGGGGACGCGACACCCAGGCTGGGAATGCCGGCGGCGTGGGCCAGCTTCTCGTGATAACGACTCGGATTCAGCAGGATCACGGGCACGCCTACGGCGAGGGACTCGAACGCCGTGATTCCGAAATGCGTGATGACCAGATCGAAATCCGAAAGCATCGGCCCCAACCCCGTGGAACCGCGTACGAGCGTTATCCCTGCGGGCCATTCTCGTACGCCGAAAAGGGGGCCTTCGACGACGGTGATCTGATCGCACCGAAATACCCTGCCCAGGAGAAGGCGATCCAGGAGCTTTCCGCTCAAATCTTCTCGATCTTCACCGCCAAAGCTGATGAGAACCTTTTTCGGCGGCAGGGTGATCGCTGAGCGCGCTCTGCGGGGAAGCGGAAGAAATCCCACGGAGGTACGATTTGCAGGTCGAGTGCCGGGCAGACCCGGTATGGCGTCGACAAGGAAGGAGGCGTAACGTGCGGCCTCCCCTCCTTCATCCATCGAAACAACCAGCCCGTGTCGCATGAGCTGTTCAAGCTCCATCTGCGAGCTCGCCCGCGCATCCACGAGGATGATTTCATACGAGCCACTGAGGCGCTGAAGCACCCGGGGCCGCGCATGCGCCGGCATCCTGCTAATGACGGTTGACAGAAGGGCGCGTGCGGCAGAATCCATGCGCGTCGTGAGAAACGTCACGTGAGGGCCCATTTGCTCCGCCAAACCGAGGCACCGAGCCAGATGACCCATGCCCTCCCCCGCGCCGGCGGCGGGCACGATCAGGTAGGAACGCACAGGCTTAGGCATAGACCGAGCCTCGCCCGGCTTCCGGGGAGCACTCTCCCATCCCACGCAGGCGGTACCAAGCAACGATTCGTTCGGCCTCGATGGGAAAGCCGATATAGAGCTCTTGGAAAATGGATTTTACCGCTTCGTAGTCATCCGGTGTGTCCACGGTTACGCGCGCATCGACGCAGTCGGCTGATTCGGGTGCAATCGGCTCCTGGATCGTAAATGTTTCCGGATGTCTGTACAGGTATGTGGTGAGATTCTCCCGCTCGTCCTGGCGCTGCGCCTCCCGTTCGGCCCGAAACAACGCGGCGGACTCCACGACCTCCACCCCGGATCCCCAAGGAAGGCGTAGATAGTGGCTGAGATCGGCTCCCGTGCGCGCGTGCACCTCCATGATGGCGACTGCCATGCGAGGACACGTGAGAGGGTTATCGCCGGTGGCTCGCACCACGCGCTGCACGTCATACGCCCGACAGGCAAGACAGTAACGCTCGAGCACGTCCTCGTCGGGACCCCGCAACAGCTCGAAGCCCTCGCGGTGCGCGAAAGGGCGCAGCACAGCCTCGCTGGCCTCGTCGGTCAGGAGGGCATGGACATCCGCCGGCACACCGATCAAGGCGCGCATCACGTGCTGGATGACGGTTGCGCCAGCGAGAGGCAGCAATGCCTTACCCGGCAGTCGCGTTGAGCCGAGCCTCACTTGAACGAACACACCCGTCCGCATCTCAGACATTCTCCCAATGCGCGATCAGATCGCGCGTATCGCGGCGAAAACGCGATCTGTATCGAACTACCCAGGCCCGAATGGCGCGGTACTCATTGACGGCGAAAAGCGGCCCGGTATCCGATCGCGCCATATATTCCAGCGCACGCCACCCGGGGAGCAGTCCAGACTCGCCTCGGACACGCACGGCGATGTTCTTCAACCAGAAGAGCTTGTAGCCCTCGTCGGGAGTGGTCTCTTCTTCCGGCGGGGAGCCCGTGTATTGAATGCTGATGGCCGTCGTTCCCTGGATTCTCTCGCCCCAGAGGAAGCAGCGCATGCCGAAATCGAGCTTCTGCCAATAGGGATTGGCGATCTTGGCATCGAATCCGCCCGATTGTGAGAATTTCTGATTGTTGTAGACCCCGCAGTAATCGAATGGATACAGGACGCTTTCTCCGTCCGTATGGGGAATGCGAAACGCAACGATGAAGCGTCGCCGTCTCCACTGGGGAGCCTGCCAGGACGGCAGTAACTCGCGATTTGCTGTTTGAGAGAGAGGAACCGAACAGAGGGCGCCGGACTTTTCGATGACGTCGAGAATCTTGGGAGAGAAGGCGGACAGCCGCGTGTCGCTCCAGAGGACGAGCACGAGGGGGGCGCGGGACTCCGCCATTCCGATGTTTATGCGCTCCCCGATCGTGCAGGGAGCTTTGAGAAGAAGGAATCGAATGTCCGGGAAGTCGTGAGAAAGGGACTCGACATCGGGTGAAGGTTCGGAGGTCTCGATCCAGAGGACTTCTCCGAACCCGCGCCCCTGAAGGTCGCGCAGGAGCTCGGGTCGAAACAATCGATCCCCGCGGCTGAGGACCATCAACGTCAGGCGGTAGGGGTAACGGCGGACGTGGTCGCTGCGCTGTCCCCCCATGACGGTGTAGGGAATGCGGCGCTCGGTCTCAGAAGTTATACGTGTAGTATTCATTGCACCCCGCACAGAGACCCGGGTAGACGCCGGCCACGTGCGCCTCGTGGATCTTGCTCCCGCGCGCCCAGATGACCTCCATTTCCTCCTGCAGCACATTGCCCAGCGGCGTGCCCTTGCGCACGTCCTCGCGACAGAGGGGGACGGTCCCGTCGAGAAGAATCGCCATGTCACGCTTCAGATGCCAACAGGGAAAACGCTTCAGCGGGGAAAGATCGGCGACCGTGCGGTCGGGAAGCAGCCCGCTCCATGTGTCGTATTTCTGGATGATGACGTTTTCCGTGCGCGCCCGCCATGTCTTGAAAAAGGATTCCAAATCTTCTTCGTTCTCCTTCATGCGAACCGCCTGGACCCAGGTACGGTTCGGGAAGAGGGAGAGCAGCTCCTGCGCCGTTCGTTGCGCCTCCGCGAAACCATCACCGCGCAGACGGCGGTACGTCTCCTCGCTTGCGGCGTCCAGCGAGACGATCCAGCGCGGTTGCTTTGCGGAGGCGTCTTTTACGCGCTGGAAGAGTCCCGGTTGAAAGCCGATCCCTGAAGTTTCAATGACCAGCTCGATACCCGGAGTCGCCAGCGCCGCCATGATGCACTCGAAGATCTGGGGATGGAAAGCGGGCTCTCCCCACAGGGAGATATCGACCACCGCATCCGAGCTGAATGCGGCTATCTTGTCGATGATCAGTGAAAAGTCGGCCAGCGACATGAATCCGGTGGCCTCGCGTATGTTCCCGCCGAAGAGCGGATACGGGCAATACGAGCAGGCGTACGGGCATCTCTCGACGATCTGGATGGGATAGAACGCCGGCAGCGTTCGGTGCGTCTCACGGTGTTCCAGAAGAAAGGAACAGGCAGCTCGGGCATCGCGAGCCCCGTGAGCCACGACACGCGTCAAAAGAAGAAAATTGCGTTCCGTGTCCGCACTGAGAGAAAGTCTCATAAGGCGCATGTCGTTGGGCGCGATCTCCGTTTCTATGTCGAAGGAGTTGATGTCCTTGCTGACCAGAGAAAAAATCGTCTGTCGATCAGGTGCCGCCGCAGCGTCCCCCGCCAGAGCCACCAGACGACCGACCGTTTCGTGCGTCAGGATTTCCGGTGTCACGCCGTAGGGAAAGCCGTCCGCGAAGGTGTAGTCGGCCCAGTAGCGGCGATGATTGGCGTGCATACGGCGCGCGATATCACCATCCAGGAACGCGCAGTCGGCGTAGAAGTAGAACGCGTCCTGATACCCTTCGGAGGCTTGGCGGATCACCCCCAGCAGGTCCACGGTGGTCCACGTGTCACGCACGATGATGCGCACTCCGGGCAGGGGATCAATGGCCTGCGAGAGAAGGAGGACCGGCTCGTCCACGTCCGGCAAGGACCGCGCAAAGGCCACGACCCGTTGAAAGGAGGACTGCCCGTCGATCAGAGGACGCAAGGCGGGCGGGCAAAGGCCTATCCCGTTGATGACAGCGGTGTTCTTCATGTGCCTCGATTATACTATCGACAGAATCGAAGGAAGTTCAAGAAACACGCCCTCATATCCGGCGGGTGCCATTGCCATTAGGCTCCGGGCGTTGTAGTCTCGATCCGCCATGACCGGCGGAACAGCGGAGCGCGTTTATACCGTTTCGGAAATCACCCAGCTCATCAAAGCGACGCTGGAAGACGGGTTCCCGCGCATCACGATCCAGGGAGAGGTATCGAATTTTCGTCCTTCTAGCACCGGTCATTGGTATTTCAGCCTCAAGGACGCCGAAGCGATTCTGTCCCTGGTGATGTTTCGCGGACGCATAGAGGGTGTTCGATTCGCCCCCGCGGACGGCATGCTGGTGAGGGCAACCGGCGAAATTTCCGTCTACCCGCGCCGCGGCAACTATCAGCTGATTTGCGAGTCCCTCGTGAGGGCCGGAGAAGGGGATATCCTTGCAACCCTCGAGGAGCGCAAACGGCTCCTTGCCGCCGAGGGGCTGTTCGATCTCGACCGCAAAAAGACTCTTCCCCTTTTCCCTTCCCGGGTGGCCGTGGTGACCTCCCCCACCGGAGCCGCGGTACGCGACATTCTCCGCGTTCTCCGCCGCCGAAACGCCGGCATGGATGTCGTGATTCTGCCGACGCCGGTCCAGGGCGACGGGGCCGATGAACGGATCGCCCGCGCCATTCAGCTTGCCAACGAGTACGCCATGGGTGACGTCATCATCGTGGGACGCGGGGGAGGATCTCTTGAGGATCTGCTTCCCTTCTCTTCCGAGCTCGTCGTGCGCGCCATCGCGGCCTCCCACATTCCCGTGATTTCCGCTGTCGGCCACGAAACGGACGTCACCCTCTCTGATTTGGTAGCCGACGTTCGGGCACCCACGCCGTCGGCGGCCGCGGAGATCGTGTCGGCATCGCGGATCGAGCTCTTGTCCCGCGTGCGCGACCTGCGGGAGGGCATGGAGGGGGCGCTGCGGCAACGAACCGAGAGGGTGCGCCTCCTGCTCGGTCATTTCGCGGCTTCGAATCTCGAAAGAAACGTACGCATCTTTCTTCAGCCCCTCGCCCAACGCGTGGACGATGTGCGCGACGAGCTCGCGCAGGGGATACGGGAACGTGTTCTGGGCCGGCGTCATCGCTATGAGCTTGCCGCACGAGAGCTCGTGTCCTATTCACCCCTATCCGTCCTGGAACGGGGCTACGCAGTGGTGACACTGGATCGGACAGGCTCGACGCTCGTCTCCGCTGATGGCGTTCGCCGGGGGGACGGAGTAGAGATCAGGCTCGCGCGCGGCGGATTGCGCGCAACGGTGGAGGAAGCCCATGCCGGCAAAGAGTAGCGACGCCCGCAAATCCCAGCCCGGGTTCGAGCAACGTCTCGAGCGCCTTGAAGCCCTCGCGGAGAAGCTCCGCGACGGCAATATTCCTTTGGAGGATGCGCTTGCGCTTTTCGAGGAAGGCATGAAACTTTCCAAAACTCTCGAGAAGGATTTGGCCCGCGTGGAACGACGCGTGGAAATTCTAACGCGTGAGCCCGGATCGGGTACTGAAGACGATGAGCCGGGGCTCGCCCTTTTTCCCGAGTTGGGTGAAGAGGAGTAGGATCAAGGGAACGAAGGCGGGAACGTGACCGGGCTCCCCTCGGAAATCCCCAGGTCGGCGAACGCGCCCTTCCGCATCTCGAGGGCGTAACGCGACGCGATTCGAGATCGTATGACATGAAGCGAGTATGGCTCCATGTCTTCGATTTCCAGGATCTTTCCTTCCGCCGAAATGAACGCGATAGACAGGGCTGTCGGGGTATCCTTCATCCAGAATGTCAGGTGATCATCCCTGTCGAACACGAATATCATGCCATCGCGCGGGCCGAGATCTTTTCGCCCCATGAGCCCGTGTTCCCGCTGGGCTTCGGTCCGAGCGACTTCAATGCTCAGCTTCTGGCCTGCAATGGAGACCGTGACGGTCTCCACCGGCTGCTTGCACGCGACAAGCACTGAAACGGCAAATGCAATAAGGATGAAACCTCGCGCCTTATTGGACATGGACCATCAATCCTTTCAAGTATTCGCCCTCGGGATGCGAAGCGGCAACGGGATGGTCGACATCAGCATGGAGCTCGCGGAGAATCCGCGCCTGTCTGCCGGATCGCAGGCACGCTTCGGTCACTACCTGCTGGAACAGGGTCCGATCCACCGCTCCGGAGCAGGAAAACAAAAACGCGATTCCTCCCGATGCCACTACCCTCAAACACTGCTGGAACAGGCTCGTATAGCCTTTGAGAGCGCCTTCGAGCTCGCTGCGCCTCCGCGCAAAAGGCGGCGGGTCGGCAACGACGATGTCGCACGTAATTTGCTGCGCGAGGAAGTCGAATACGTCCGCGGCCACCCAATCAAGGGAATCGGCGGGTATCCCGGGATTGAGGGCCGCGCTGCGGGCGGCGAGCTCCAACGCCGGCTTCGAGCTGTCTACGGAAATCACGTGCGTGGCGCCGGCGGAGACGGCGCGGAGCGCCAGGGCGCCCGTATAAGAGAATAGATTCAGAACGCGCCGACCCGATGAATGACGGGCAATGAGTCCGCGATTTTCCCTCTGATCGAGGTAGTAGCCCGTTTTCTGCCCATGGGCGATGTCCACCACGATCCGATCGGCGCCCTCCCGTATTATGCTCGTCCCGTCGCCGTCTCCGTGCAGGTAGCCGGAAGGGACACCGAGCTTCTCGACCCGCGCGAAATGTTCGTCGCGCTTGAGAAATATGCGGGCGTCCGGCAGCAAAGCGCGCACCCCTTCAACGATCTTGGGCAGGCAGGATTCCATGCCGAGTGTGTGCAGCGAGAGGGCCACGGTGTCCCCATAGACGTCGGCCACGAGGCCCGGCAGGAAATCGCCCTCTGCGTTGGCAAGCCGATAGGCATCAGAATCTATCGAAAGCGCGTCGCGTACCGCCTTGGCCTGTCGCAGTCGCCGCGCGATCCAATCTTTCTCCGGTGGCGCCGCGGTGAAGCAAATCATGCGCACCGCGATCAGGCTTGCCGCCGAATGCAACCCCCATCCGATCGTGATCCCGTCCGAGGACTTTACGGGAAGCGGATCCCCCGGCGCGTCCGACGCGTGGACTTCCGCTACGGCCTGACTGTATATCCACGGATGGTGACGCTTCCGCGCGGGGCCGTCGCGGCCGGGTTTCAGAATAATGCAGGGCTCCGAGTCATTAGAACTGTTCAATGAACTTCTCCCGCGATATCTGGTCGAGATCCTTTTGCGCCCCGCCGTGTGCAAGCAGCGCGGCGAAGGTCTTGTTGTCGATGTATTTTACAGTCAGCGGCTTTTCCAAAGAGAACCGCACCGGATCGGATTGCCATACGCTCTCGTCGGGGCTGAGGCTGGTCGGCTGGCCGTATTTCGCGCTGAGGGCGCTCCATATGCTGAAGTGGTCCAACTTCTGCGTATCCAGAACGAGAATCATGATGAACAGACGGCTGTCGGCGAATTGGAAATACGCTCGACGAAGGTACGACGTCCCCTCGCATTCAATGAGGTATTGGCTCGTCTGCGGCAGGAAACTGACGTCGGGATCGCCCCGATAGCGGAACAAAGGGTCGGCCTTCAATGCCTCTTTCACCTGATCGAGCCCCATTCCGAGCATGATGGCTCGAAATCCCATGGGGAGAGCCTGCGGCGGGGCGGCCGAGGTGGTGGATTGCGCCGTCTGCGCGTAGGCGGTCCCGACGGTAATGGATGCAAGAAGGAGCATGATGGTGACAAAGCGCGCCGCCCGATGATTCATGGGTGCGCGACTCTCTCGGTTATTCGATGCCGGTATTCTTGCCATGGGTTTCCTGCTTCACATATCGGCTTGGAAGGCGTTGAAACAAAGACGGCGCATCATGAGAATTCCGGGGTGCAAAACCACCTGCCTTGCCTTGCTCCATGGTGAGGGTCTACACTCCTCGCATGCGCCCCCCTATCGTTTCCGCCGCGGCCAGTGCAGTTTTGTGTCTGCTTGCGGGACTCGCGCTTGTTTCTTGCGCCACGACGCGCGGGTCCACCCTCAGGACCGTTGTCAATACTGAAACCGTCCAGCCGCGGAACCCGACTCGTCCTTCGATGCCGCCCGCGAGCGCCCCTCAGACCGCCACGACGGAGAAAAAGGGCATCGAGGTGGACACGGACCCGGATTCCGCGGAAGTTTGGATGGACGGGATTTTTCGCGGCCTTTCTCCTTACATCATCACCGATGCCACCCAAGGCTGGCACCAAATCGTTGTAAAAAAGGGCGGGTATTACGACAGCTCGGCATGGGTACAGCTGACGAGCGACTACATGCTCTACCAGACCAACCTGGTCCAGATCATCGGATTCTTGAATGTCGAAATCACCCCGGCCGACGCCTCAATAACACTCGACGGCCTCACGATCTCCTCGGGCCTCGTTCAAGTTCCCGTCGGGACGTATTCGCTGCGTGTTCGCCGATTCGGCTACGACGACTACGAAGCGACGGTTCAAATTTCCGAAAGCGCGGTCACCACGAGCGTCGTGACGCTCCCGGCGGCCGAGTTCGCGGTGACAAATTTCTCGGTGCCCAAAAAAGGGATAAACCCCGACAATCCCGGGCTCCTCGGGACCCTCGACGGGTACTATTCCGTCACGGCCCCCGGCTCAGGGCTCCTGACGGTCGCGGATGCAACCGGTACGACGGTGTATTCGCATGACCTGCCGGATTTCACATCGTGGGACAATTCATTCAGCTGGGATGTCGTCGACGATGCGGGCACAAAGCTGGCCGACGGACAATACACCGTCAGCATGGTTGCGCGCGGCATGACCGGCGGCGCCTCCGTGACGCGCAGCGTGGGCATTACGGTGGATCGCACGCTCAAGATCGCGGCCCGCAGCCTCTGGAGCGGAAGCTCCGGACTCCTCTATGCACCCGTCCCCGAAGTCCTGCCTCCCGGAGATTTCCAGATCGAGGTAATGGGAGCGGGCATCGCGCTGGCTGATTTCTCCGTGTTTCAAGCGCCGGTGATGCTGGGCACACGCATCGGGATGGACGGCAAGCTGGAGCTCGACGCCTCGCTGGGAATCATAGCCGTGCCCACGAGCCTGCCGGTGCTTGCAAGCGTCGCGGCGCGGTGGAATCTTGCCGCGCCGCAGGGCGAGTATGGCACTTCAGCGGCAATTCAGGCGAAGATCTCCGGGCAGTTTATTCCTGCAACGGCGGTCCCCCTCATGACCGATACATTCGCCAATTTCAGCGGTGTAAGCCTGGAGATCCCATTACAGATCTCCCTCGGCCCTCTAGGAATCCTCCTTACCCCCGGGGTGACTGCGTCGCTCTGGTATCCCTACCGTTTCAACGCGGATGCCACTCCTGAGCAGTCCTTTGCCGCTTGGGTCTACCTTCGCGGCGGGGTGATGTTCGATTTCGGCTCGTTCACGGCGGGCATTTCCGCCAGCACCCGAACCGAAGCACTGCCGGACGGCATGGCCTTCTTGGGGACCCCGGTGCCCTTCGAGGTGGGCGCGGAGGCCCATTGGCTCATTCCCGACACGCGGCTGCTGCTGTCAGGTATCCTTGCAGGTGAATACGAGGATCAAGACAACTATTACCTGATGGGAGGCTTTGGTCTCGGATTTCTCTACTGAACCCGCCTCCACACGTCAGCGGCCGCGGAGAAGGATGACCAGCAGCACTACGGCAATGATTCCAAGCACGATCGCAGCCGTAGCATAGAATCTGGACGAGAACGGGTGTGAGGCCCTGCCCCTGGCGCGAGGAGCATCACGGGGTGGCTGAGAACGGACCTGACCGGACAGCGGCGCCGAGTATCCGCAAACGGGACAACCGGAAATGAACTCGGATGGCTTGCCCTGGTAGCCGCATTCGGGACAGCGGACGGCGCCGAACAGGCTTCCACACGACGGGCAGGAACGTGCGCCTTCACTGACTTCGGCCCCGCATTTTTCGCAAAAAAAACGTGCCTTCATTGTTCACTTCCCGGATGGTCGCCAGGGGCGGGTTGCCCTGATTGATTGCAACCCAAGACGTACATGCTTATACTGCCATCCGATCCACACTTCAAGGAGCTGTCATGGAAACGGTAATCATCGGGCTCGAGCGTTCGGGCCGGACAACGATATTCAACGCGCTCACGGGGCAGTCCGCCGCCACGGGTGACGCGGGGGGCGGAAAAAAGCAGGCCTTTCTTTCCGAGGTGAAGGTGCCGGACGAGAGACTCGACAAGATGGCCGCGCTATACAGCCCCAAGAAACTCACGCACACCTCAGTTCTGTTCAAGGACCTCCCGCTCGAATACGACACGGAAGGCGGAATCACCGCGCCGGGTCTTGCCGATGTCCGCCGGGCGGACGCGGTTGTCATCGTGATACGCGCGTTCGTCAACGCGGATGTTATTCACCCCCTGAAGGACTCCACTCCCCTCCGCGATTTCCGGAAGGTAATGGATTCCTTGGTCTTCGGCGACTATGAAATATCGGAAAAGCGTCTTGCCCGTCTGGACAAGGAGGCAAAGCGCGATGGTCGGGAATACCACGTTTTGCAGCGCATCGTTGAAAAGCTCGGCGCCGGAAAGCCGCTGGGCAGCGATTTCATCGCCGAAGAGGACCAAAAGACATTCGCCGGGTTCGGCTTCCTGACGGCCAAGCCGCTTTTCGTCGTCCTCAACACGGGCGAAAAGAGCATCGCGCATGAGGATCTGCTCGGTGAGACCAAAGCCGCAGGTATCGCTACTTTTGCCATGCGCGGCGACATGGAGATGGAGATCGCCCAGCTTGCCTCTGAAGACCAGAAGGAGTTCCTGCGGGACCTGGGTCTCGAGGAGCCGGCAAAGAACCGATTCCTGCGCCACGTACACGCCACATTGCACTTGGTGAGCTTTTTCACCGTCGGTGAAGACGAGTGCAAAGCATGGAGCATTCGGGAAGGCACGACGGCCGTGGGTGCCGCAGGTACCATACATTCAGATCTCGCCAAAGGATTCATACGGGCCGAAGTCACCACCTGGCAGGATGTTCTGGCTGAAGGCGATTTCGCGGCGACGAAGAAGTCGAACAAGCTTCGCCTGGAAGGAAAGGAGTACGTCGTCAAAGATGGCGACGTACTCATGATCCGATTCAATGTGTGACGGGTATCTGGGCCGTTGAAATCGTCGTGTAATAAAACTCTTCCCAAGTCCCCAGAGCGCGGTCATACCATCCCGAGGTGACGTCCACGCTCAGCGTGTCGCTTGCAATGCCGCCAAGGGCGGCATTGAGATCGTCCGAACCGATGTCCAGCTCGATGCGTGTCGGCGTGGATTGAACCGAACCGATCAGACGGGGCTCGGGAGAGCCTTTCTGCCAGAGAAGGCATGCCCCGAGGCTCCCTTCCGCGCGGGGCTCGAGCTCCATCGTCAAGGTGTTCGTTTGTCCCGCCGCACGGTCCGCGAAGACATAGAAAAAGTACGAAACGCTTTCCGAGAAGCCACCCGGTACCGAAAGTGCAAGGTGCAGACCCATTGTGTCAATGACTCCGGAAAGACCCGTGATCCGCGTGCCGGTAAGCTTCCATCCGCGCGAATCAGCGATGGGCAGCACCGAAAAGTCCCCCGGCACTTCCCGCGTGAATATGATCGGGTCGTACGAGGCGAAGCTTGCGATCTGCCCAAGCCGGGGCGGCGTCGACGCTACCGCAGTTGCGGGGGCCGCCGTAGAAGCCACCGGTGATGCGGTGACGGTGGCCGGCGCCGCGGCAGGCAACGGGCTTGCAGCGACCGCGGCAGGCAACGGGCTTGCAGCGACCGCGGCAGACGAGGGGCTAGCGGGGGCCGAAGTTGCAGCGACCGCGGCAGGAGCCGCGGCGATTGTTGGGGAAGCAGTGGCCGAGGCCGTCCCTGACGACGCCGTCGTCGTGGTTGTGGTTGTGGTCGTGTTCGTCGTGGTGGTTGTGGTGGTCGGGGTCGCCGCCGTATCGCTGGAGGCAGTCGGTGCGGTCTGCGCAGCCGCCGCCTGGGTCGCCGGCGCCACGGCAGCCAACGAAGCAAGTCTGCCCACACCGCGCGTGACGGTCAATTGTGCTGGGGTCGCGAATAGGGCATAAGAGCGGTCACCCGTCTTGCTGTCAGCTTCGATAGAGATGACACGTACCGGCAAGTCGGTCTCGCCTTCTTGCGCGAACACGCCCACCAGGAGATGCGTACCGTCGGAAAGTTTTTCCAGTTGTCCTTCGTCGTTGGCCGCAATGGCCGTAAGGGCAGGGTCGGCCTTGGCGGCCGCGAAGAATGCGGCGACCTTGGCTGCAAGCAGGGGGCTACCGGCGCTCAATCCCTGGAGCTCTTGCGGATCCAGGACGTAATAGAAGGTTGCGTCCTCCTGGTTTTGGAGCGTGACACGCGAGGTTTGCGCATACGCCCCGAGACACCCTACTGCCAGGAAGGCTACCGTCAGCATCAGTCTTCTCATATTTCTCCCGCTTCTCCAGTTATCGGCATTTCATTTTCTCCGCAAGACGAGGATGGTGAGATCGTCGTACTGCTCGTCCTCTTTCAATCCGGTAAAGGTGACCGTGCTGGCGTTGGGCTGGGTCTCCGAGCGCTGCGTGAAGTATTTGCCATACCCCAGAAAATGCTCCTTGAGGAACGCATCCACCTTCGCTTCCACGACGATCCTCTCCGAGGCGGCTCCCTCGTGGTGCGGAATCATGCGGAACACCTTTTCCACCGCGACCAGTGCGAGGACCGCGTCCTTCACCGTTCCAGCGCACGTCGAGAAATCGAACTCCAAGTGCTCGTCGGAGTCCAGGACGTGCGATCTCATCAAAGTATAACGAGTCCGCGCGAAGGCGGCAGCGACAATCGCTTCTATGCGCCGAATACCGAATTCCTCGGACGTCTGTCCGCGCGAATGCGTTTCCCCATGCGCCTCGCCATCCTTCACCTCGGGCGCTTCGCAGGGCACCACCTCGCCCGACGCGTTGCGGAACGAGCGTTTGGCTTCCTCGAAACCGTCAGTAAACATGAAAAGCGCGTCGCCGACATCGAGCCGATGTGGAATCTGCTTGAATCCTGACTTCATCTCGACCAGCATCGAGGGGAAGACCCCTGCGGCGGGAGAATCGGGCAGCTTCACGGACACCATCTTTTTGGCGCGCGCCTCGAACACGTGCATGAGATTGTCGCCGGCATTGCACACATTGGCGATGCCGGTTTCCGAATTGAGCAGCACGATTGTCAGCGCCGCGAATCTCCCCTTGAAACCCCGCTCTTCCAACATATCGTTGATCGTGTACACAAGCGTGTCGATGCGCTCCAGCTCCTGGATGGCGCGTTGTTTCGCCTTCGGATCCTTGATCAGAGCAATGTTCTGCTGGCGTTTTTCCCAATCGCGGAAATAGCTGATGAACAGTGTCGCTACCTCCACCATGATGAGAGCCGCCGGCACCCCCTTGCCGGCGACGTCGCATTTGATGAATGCATAATGGTTCTTGTCCAGCTTTTTGAAATCGAAATAGTCTCCCGAGACGCCTTTCGCTCCTTCGTAGTAGCCGTAAATCTCGACCTCTTTGCCGTCTTCGCCCGCGGTTGTCCCTTTTCGGTTGTCCGCGTCCTTGTCCAGCGGGAGGAACATCTTTTGGACGTCTTTCCCCAGCAGCAGCTCCTTGTTTGCCGCGGCTGCTTTTACAAGACCCTTCGTCATTTCGTTCACCGTCTCGGCCAGCAAACCGATCTCGTCCCGCGTGCCGACCTCGATATTGTGATCCTTCAGCTGCTCTTTGTCTTCGGTATCCCGGATGATCGCCACACCACGCGAGAGCTTTCGGATGGGCGTGATGGTGATGTTGGCCATGATGATGGCCCCGAGGACGCCCAGGACAATCGCAATCAAGGCGATGGTGCTCGCCGTTCGGAGAATTTCCCGGATTCCGTCGTCGATTTGTTTGTTGATGCTTGTGGCGTTCACCGTGAGGCGCACCATCCCCTGGTAGAACGAGGTATCCGCCAGGTTGGTGGCCTTGTTGTAGAAAATGATCGGTTCATAGAACAAGTAGGAAGGTTTCAGACGCGCCCCTGCGTTGAATTCAGGCAAGGCGTAGGAATGTGCGAAAAGCGCCTTGGCCTCCGTGTCGATGGCCTTGCGCTTGTCACTTACCTGGGGGGACACTGTCGCCAGGGCTCTCCGGGAGGCCGCATCGGTCTTGCTCTGAAGGTCCTGCTGCTGACCGTAGAGCGTGCGGTACTCGGCAACGAGAGATCCGAGCTTTGCCATGCCATCGGTGTCGACCTGCTTCTGAAGCGCCCGGACCCGTCCGTTGGCGAGGTCGTCGCCGACAGTTTCGGCGGCGATGTTGAAGACACCCGCCTTTTGTTCCGTGACGAACTTGTCCTCGTTGCTTGCCCAGACGAAGTCCTTGGCGATGGTGGGTCCCGCATCCGGATTCGGTCCTCCTATCACGAACTTGGGACCCGTGACGGTGGTCGTCACCGCCTCCTTCATGGTGCTTATCAGGCCGGGAATGTCCGCGGCCCCCTCGAACCCAGCGTCCAGCAATCTGATCTGCGTCTCCGCGCTCGTCACGAGCGCGCCCAGAAGGATATCGGCGGATTTCTGCAAGTCGGTTCCACTCGTCTGTCGTTCGCGATTCACCATCTGGAAGCCCAGAGGAAATGAAACGATGAGCACGATCAAGAAGACCAGTATCACGATGAGGAGTGTGAACTTGAACCGAAGCCCCATGCCCCTCTTATTCAAAGCCTGCATCCGCTTTTTCCTTTCCTCCCAATCCACGTTCGGCCTGCCTTCCAGGAGCGCGAGAACTTCCGACCGAACGGCCGCTCCTTCCTGCGCCAGAGCGACGATCTTGCGCACGGCGAGGAACGAAAGAACGCCCAGGAGCGCAACGATGAGAACAACCAACAACGCGTCGAAGGAGAAGATGTACTGTGGATTCTGCCCGATGATCCATGCCGGGATCTGAACCTGGAAATTCCCCACCTTCACCGTTCCCGGCGATTGGAAGGTGAGCAGGGCGGCCGGAGTGTAGTACGGGGCGGTTTGGCCGGTGGGCCGATCCTGAAGGAGCCCGATTTTGTACGACCCGCTCTCACGATTCTGATCCAGCACGATTCCCGAGATCTGGCGGTCGGTGATCCGTATCGGAGCGATCGGGTCCAGCTCGATATCGTACGGTGCTTTTGGCTGGCCACGATAGAGATAGATTTTGCGAATGGCACCGTTATCCGTGAATCCCCGGCCGTTGATCGTGACGGCGACGTTGCCCAGAATGGGATCCTTCTGGGTGGTCACGAAATCGATGCGGGTCACGATCTGGTAATTGGCGAGACCGAGGGCGATTGTGGAAGGCGCGCTGTAGTTGCCCGCCCTGTCAATAGCGCGTACCGTGAGCGCGTACACCCCGTTGTCCTCGTTCACGAACGAACGCTCCGTCGCGGTAGTGACGACACGTGAGGGAGGACCCAAAAGCGGCACCGTGGACTTCCGATAGTCGTCCAATGTGGCCCAGCCCTGTTGCAGATTGAATGTGTAACCGACGATGTCCTTTTCCCCTGCCGTGACCCAGCGCAGGGTGAATGTGTTCGTGTCTACGGCATACGAGTTGCCGTCCCGCTTTTCAGGAGCCGCTGAGGGAGCCGAGAGCACGGGCGAGCCCCCCGGGCCTAGAATCTGGAACGTGACCGGCTGCGGCGGCGTCGCATCACGCGTGAAAGAGACACTTGCCGGGGTCGGGCTGATGTTTCCCGCGAGGTCGACGGCGACGACTGAAAACGACCAGACTCCGTCCTTGTCCATTCTGCGGGTCGAGGTGAAAGACTTGCCTTCCGCGTTCAGGCCGGAAACGGTCTGGCGCTCGACCTCGACGCTCCCTGCCAATCCGGTGTATGTCCACCAGTAACGATATTCCCTGATGCCGGACGGATCGACCGGGACGGGCTCGGTCCAGCTCACCGTCACGGTGTCACGATTCGATGGAGTCCCCGGGGTGAAGTCGAGCGGCCGCACCACCGGCAGTCCCACGGAGGTGAGGGGACGCAGCTCCACAATCGAGGAGGTGACGCCGATTTGAGACTGGTTTTCCCAGAACATGAACATCGAGCCCTTGAAGATGATCGCCTGCGGAAAGACGGCGCTTTGGATGCTCGTGTTCTGGAGGGGTTGCGTTTCCCAGGTTTTCGCCTTGTCGGCGAGAACGATGCGAGAAATTGCTCCCGAGCCGTCCACGAACACGACGAGTGACACGCCGTGGCTCACCACCACCTGCGCGAAGCGCGATGGGGCGGAGCTCGCCACGATTTCGGGCGCCCCGACTGTCGCGCCTTTCGCGTCCAGACGAGTCGTCCAGATTTGGGGACGTTCCGCGCCGAACGCGGATCGCTCCCAGACGAGGGCCAGCTGCGCCCCCACGACCGTCAGGCGCGGCCTTTCATTGTTGTAGTCGAGAGCATCGTTGCCGAACGCCTTCCCCGAAGTCACGGGCACCGCCGCGTCCCATGTGGCCCCGGAATCACCGCTGGATTTGACGTACAGCTGCCAGGTCGACGTGGTCTCGGATCGCGCCGTGAGGGATTCGAAAATTATGTAATCCCGACCTTGGAAAGAAGCGGCAGCGGGCTGGAGCTGCGGGCTGGATACCTTGTCTGCGCTCGTTATGAACGGCGCCAGCGCCGACCAGGCCTTGCCGTCCCGTGACACGCTGTAGACGAGCGAAGAGGCGCCTTCCGACGTCGTGCCCGAGGTGCCTTGGGAGAGCAGGAGCACGAATCCGCCCTTTCCCATGACGAAAAGATTCGGCACCACCGTTGAAGTGGCCGACGTCAGGCGCTGAACCTGTTGGAATGACGTGCCTTGATCGGTGGATTGGAGGATCACCGTCTCGCGGTCCGACGCGGTCGCAGCGACGACAATGCGGTCCTGCGCGTCGATTGCCAGGGAATAGATGCGCGGCTCGTTTCCTTCCGTGACCCCGGCGTAGGGAATCGGCCCGAAGAACTGGGAGTGCGTCGTCCACGCGATCCCGTCGCGCGAAACGGCAAGCGACAGTGAGATGGTTCCGCTTGTCCGATCGGTGGCGGAACGCGGCTTGATGTCCTGCCAGGCAACGACCATGAACGAGCTTCCGGCAGCAGCGCTGGAGGACCCCACCCGCTGCACGACGAGCTGGGACGGGGTCTCCCAGTAGGGCGTCTGGGCGTACGCCGTCCCGATCGCGGAGCAAAGGAGAACGAGAACCAGGAGCCTTCGATGCGGAGCGGGCATTCTACTCATGATAGTTTGTTCTCAATTCTCGATTTCAGCCTCTGCAATGGTCCATAGGTCTTGTTGCGGGGAGATCGGGTATCGTTCCAGATCGCGTTGACGATGTCCAACGCATCCTGATAGGCGCCCTTTGTATACAGGCTGTAGGCCTGGTTGTATCGCTGCTGATCGGCGATTGACAATTGGGTTATCGCGGCGCTCGCTTCCTTGGAAGCGACGAGGTTGTTCGCGTTACGCGCGGCTGCGTTCGAGGGGTCTATTTTCAGGGCTCTGTTGATGAGGTCGAAGGCCGCGGCATACCCCTCGACCGTGCCGAGCTGCGCCTGCGCGACTGCTTGCGCCGCCAGATCGTTTGCCTGCGCCTTCTGCGCGGCCGATGCCGGTCGGGCAACGATCCCCAGCTCGTATTCCAATTCCTGGATCGTCGACTTCAGTTGTGCGGCGAACTTGGGGTCGAGCGTGGAATAGTCGAGCAGGGCATTATACGCGTCGCTCTGCCCTTGCTTGTTCGTGGCATCACGCGCGTTCGCCATGTACAAGGCGATCTGCTGGGCGGCGGCGGTATCGAAGGCCTTCGGATCCGTTTGCTTTTGTATCTGCAGGAGGAGCACTTTTGCCTTGCCGTAATTGGGCGCCGCGGCAAGCGCGTCATTCACGTTCTGCTTCGCGAGGGCAAGACGTCCGGCGTTGAGATTTTTCTGCGCGCTGTCGAGGAACCCATTCACGTACTGCGCCTTCGGATCCAAAGGCGAGATGTCCCTCCCCAGGCTGAGGGCGAGGGCGTTCTGTATACTTTCTTTGATTGCGTCGAACGGCTTATAGGTTTCGGTATGCGATGAGTTCCAGTCGTTCTCCGCCGTGGAAAGGGCGTCGCTCGCTTTCAGGAACGCCTTGCTCGCGACGAGCTGATTGATATTCGCGATTGCCTTATTCGCCTTGTCGATGGCCAAGGTGTTCATGAGGTTGTCTATCGTCGCGCTGAGGGCGCCCTGATCCACATCCACGCGCTGTTGCGCGTGCACCGTAAAAGCGCTGGCGAGCGATTTCTGGTAAAGGCTGACCGCCTGATCGAGGAAGAGCACGGCGCCGGTGGGATCGTTCTTGCCCAGCGCGCTCTGCGCCTGGTTGAAGGCGCTATCACCTTGCCGGCTGGCAACCGCGGCGGTGTCGATCTGCTGGAGGGCGGTTGCCTGCAGCGTGTCCAGACCCGCCCTCTCCGCCTGTGCGTCCTTCAGAATCCCGTCGTATCCCGTGCGCTGGCCGGAGCCTTGGACCAGGGAGACAAAAGCGGCGTTGGAAACCACATAAGGCCTTTCGGCCGCAAGTTTCGTTTCAAGGGCTGACACGTCCGCAATGAGAGCATCCAAATCGAGGGCCGCCGTCTTGAAGATCGGAAGGGCCGTCTCGGGGTGCAGCTCCTGATTTGTTCCCCCGGCGACACCGTTTTTCGTCCCATTCATGAAATCCTCGGCCTGCTTTCGCTGCGCGATCGATGCGTCGAGCCTGCGTTGGAAATCGCTGCCGCCTATGAATGCCAGACGAAGGGCATAGCCAAGGTCCTTTTGCTGCAGCTCGTTGGCGGCGAAGGCGGCAAAAAGGCCGGCCATTTTGCGCGCTGAGGATGCGAGTGAGGCAACCGTTGCACCCAACCCAGCCAGCTTCTCCCAATCGCTCCCCCGCGAAAGCCAGGCCGTCTGCTGCCCTCCCGCATCGGCCATGCGCTGGGCTAGACGAGAGCGGCCGGCCTCCAGCTGGGCCGTTTCTGCCGCCGCCGTGGAAGGATCTACCACCGCGCCCGACGATACCGCGGGCATGGCGGCGAGCTCCTTTTTGAATGAAATGAGGGTGAGATAACCGCCGATCTCCGCCGCATCTTCCTGGGCGCCAAGACTCATGGCGATGAGGCTTTGTGCGCCGGCGGCGTCGGAAACAGCCAGAGACCATCCCGTGGCGGCGGAGGTCTGGATCTGAGCTGAGGCTATCGCGGCGGCCTTTGCGGTCAGTGTGAGCCGATACGACGCATCCGTGAGGACCTTCGAGGCCTGATCCAAAGAACCATCGCTGAACAGGGTGCGACCCGCCTGTAGGACACTCAGCGCGTTCGTGGAGGTGGTCTGGGCCAGGGAGGTTGCAGTGTTCGTCCACAAGTGATTCAACGCGTAGAGTATCCCCTCGGTCTTGCCCGCACGGCCGCCGATCAGCCAGAGAAGATATTGAACATACGGATCCATTTTGCCTTTTGCCGTGCTACCGCTGATGGTGCGCCCCATTTCCGCAATCGAAGAGTACGCGCTCCGGAGCGTCCCTTCGGCTTGGGCGGCACGCACGACGGGGGCCGCCACGGCATCGAAGCCCGCAGGGGAATCGCTGTTTATAGGCCCAGCGAGAAATGCCGCCAAAGCGTTCGGCACGCCCGCAAGATCGGCGGAATCCTGCACTACTTGGCTCGTGGCGTTTTGCGTCTTCTGGGCGAGATTCGTGATGATCGCCGTTATGATGTCCCCATACCCAGCCGCTAGAAAATCGGACCTTTGCATGTCGAATCCGGCTTTCTGCGGATCGGTCAGCGGGAGGAGGTACGTTGCCAGCGCTTGTGCCGGTTTTCCCGCGGCAAGGGAAGCCGCCGCCGAGTCCATGAGCTTCAGAAAGCCGACCAACGCGACCATGGTCCGATTGACATCGACGGATTGCGTGGGATTGATCTTCTGGAGCTCGCCGAGGAGTTTCTGCATCGATTCGACATCACCGCCGGCCTTTGCGTCACTGAGGGCGCTCAGGACTCCATTGAATTGCTGCATCTTTGCCCGGATGAGAGCCATACGAGAAGCCGTCGCATCACGAAGGTCGGGGTTGTCCTTCTGGATGGCGGCGAGAAGCTTCAGGGCATCGGCATAGCGCTGGTCTGCGATCAAAGCATCTGCCTGGGCAAGGCGAGGCTCGGCCTGTCCCCCGGCATAAGCGGTGGCGACAACGCACAGCATGAGAAGAAGGCAAAATATGAGCGTACGGGCTTTCAGGCCTGCGTCTGCACGGAACCCCACAATTCTCATTATCGACCAAAAACCACGACTGGTCACCCCTAAAGAGTGCAGCGCGATGCCACGACCGGCCCGCGTTCGACGCGTTCGCGACTCACTCACCCTGGATTAAGCACCGCAATGGCTGTATAATCATATGCAGAAATGAAAAGGGGATCTGGTCGCCTTATTTTCATCCTGCTCCTCTTTAATTGCGTTGCCGCCGGGGCGACGGGGGCGGACATCTACGCAAGCTGGACTGATCTGCTCAGCCAATTCAAAGACAATAACACCGGGCTGACCTCTTTTCCCACCCTCCTCGTTCCTTTGGGAGGGCTCTCAGAGGGCATGGGAACCGCCTCCACAGCACTGTCGCGCGACACGGGATACATTGAATCCAATCCCGCCGCGAGCGCGCTCCTCCATGATACCGAGCTCTCCTTCTACCACCATAACTGGATTTCCGACTCGAATCTCGAAGGCGTCGTCTATACGGTTCGTTTCAACGATTTGGGAATCGGTTTCGGCGGCAAGTTTCTCTATGTTCCCTTTACCGCATATTCGGAGTGGGGGTCCGCGACGGCAGCCAATTACATAAGTGAAACGATCGGGACCATGAACGTGTCGTACAATTTTCTTTCCAATTATTACTTTTATGGCCTGGCACTCGGAGCGAATATCAAGGTCGCCTATCGCAATATTCCCCAAATCTTCGCTCTGGCGCAATCAGCACTTGCGATCATGGGCGATTTCGGGGCAATGACGAGCTTCAATTTCCTGAAGTTCTACAGCTCACAAGACAAGAACTTTTCCGTGGGGGCAGTGGTCAAGAATCTAGGCATTTCGACTCTCGCGGACGAGACGCTTCCCCAGATTGCGACATTAGGCATTGCATGGTCCCCGTTGCGTCCCTGGACAATCGCCGTGGACTATGACCTGCCCTTCAACTTCGCCGGGCAGCCGGCGGCCGAATCCTGGAGCCTGGCCACGGGAACCACCGTCGCCATAACCAGTTTCCTCTCCGTGCAGGGCGGCTTTTTGTGGAGCATCAGCGATCCCCGACTCAGCCTCGGCGCGGAGCTCTCCCTCGGCACGCTGAATCTGAGCATGAATTACAATCTGGATTTGAGCGGGAGCGTCAATCCCCTCGACAAGCTCAGCATCGAGGCGGGATGGAATCTCGGCGATTCCGGTCGCTCAGCGAATGCCAAACAGGCGGAAAGCCTTTATCTGCAAGGCGTCGAAGAGTATGCGAATGGCCACTATCCCGAGGCCATCGCGTTGTGGGAACAGGTCCTGCAGATCGACCCGAAGTACCAGCCCGCCGCCGACTATATCCGCACGGTAAAGCAGACAATGGCCCTGCAGGATCAGCTGCAGACCGTCGGGACAAAGTAGAAAGCTCGTGGACGATCGGGAACCCCTCGAGCCCATTGATCATCCCATCCCCGAACAAACCTTGCGTCGGATTCCTCTCTATCATCAAATCCTCGCCGAGATGCAGGCGCAGGGTGAAGCCTATGTCTCTTCCCGTCATCTCGCACAATTCTTCAGGATCGACGACACGCAGGTCCGCAAGGACGTTTCCCTCATCGGCTACAAAGGAAAGCCGAAGGCCGGGTATTCGATTCTGGGTCTGAAGAATGCAATCGAGGAATTCCTCGGCATCAATTATGAAAATACGGCCATTCTCATTGGCGCGGGACGCCTCGGCTCCGCACTGACCCAGTATCCGGGTTTGGCGCAGTACGGGCTCCGGCTCGTGGCCATATTCGACAACGACCCTGCCCGCACCGGAAGCGTCTTGGGAGCCTTCACGATTCTGCCCATGGAATCTCTTCAGCGCGTTGTGAGAAGCTTCGACGTGGGCATCGCGATTATTTGCGTGCCAAAGGACGCGGCCCAGTCCGTTGCCGGGCGCATCGTCTCTCTCGGCATCAAGGCGATCTGGAATTTTTCTCCCACGCAACTCACGGTGCCTTCCGATGTCATCGTCCGCAACGAGAATATCGCCCTCGGCCTGGCCATTCTTTCCCACTACCTGAAAAGGCGAAAAAAGGAGGAGACGCACGTCACGCCGCCGGAGGCCCGACAGAATCCGCCCCAGCGGTTGATCGACATCTTCGCCCGTTACCAGCCGAAGAGGGAGTTCCTCATCCAGATCATGGAAGATACGCAGAAGGCATTCGGTTATCTCTCGCGCGAATCACTCGGTCACATAGGCGAGTTCCTCAATATCTCCCCCGAACGCGTCGTAGAGGCCGCCGCCTTCTACCCCGTGTTCCGCACCGAGGCGCCGGCTCGGTTCCGACTGGCTGTATGCAAGGGCGAGACCTGCTCCCACAAGGGATCAGCGGAGTACCTGGAAACGATCGTTCACGAGCTTCAGATTTCGGACGGAGAAACGAGCCCCGATGGATCCTTCAGTCTGGAGGTCGTGCCCTGTCGCGGCATGTGCTCGGAGGCCCCTACCATCACGGTCAACGACAAGCCTCTCAAAGCGAAATCCCCTGAAGATCTGGTCCGCCAGCTCAAAAACATGGCCGCATCGCGTTCTTGACACCGGACCGCGCCTTCGATTCACTTCACCCCCATGTCCGCAACCCCCGCTGATTCATTCGATAGGCTCTTTCGAATCATCCAGAAGCTGCGCGCACCGGATGGGTGCCCGTGGGACAGAGAGCAAACCCCCGAGACGCTGCGTGGAAACCTCATCGACGAGGCGTGGGAGTGCGTGAGTGCCATCGACCTTCACGACGACCCGAACATACGCGAGGAGCTGGGCGACCTGTACCTGCTCGTCACGATGATGGCATGGATGAAGGAGCAAGAGGGAAGCTTCAGCGTGGAGTCGGCATTGGACGGCATCTGCGAGAAGCTCATACGGCGTCATCCCCATGTTTTCGGCACATCCAGTGTCTCCGGCGTCCAGCAGGTTCTCACCCAATGGGACGCCATCAAGGCCGAGGAGAAAAAGAAAGATTCAGCCGAAAAATCCTCGGCGCTGGATCGCGTGCCGCGATCGCTGCCGCAGCTGGAAAAAGCCACCGAGTTGCAGAAGAAGGCCGCCAAAGTCGGATTTGATTGGCCGAGTCCCGCCCCGGTGTGGGACAAGATCGAAGAGGAAATGCGCGAGCTCCGCGAGGCTCTGAGCTCGGGCAGCAAGGACGCCGTAGAAAGCGAAATCGGCGATCTCCTGTTTTCGGTCGTCAATCTGTCGCGCGCCCTCAAGGTCGACGCCACGCTTGCCTTGCATAAGACGAATACAAAATTCGAGCGCCGCTTCAGAGCAATGGAGAAGCGACTCACGGAGAGCGGCCAGCCTCTCAAAGAGGCGGGCCTCGCGCGCATGGACGAGGTCTGGGATCAGGTCAAGGCCGAGGAGTCGGGCGTCGAGGGAAAGGCATAGTCAAAGTAGGAAATCGGCTCCCCGTCGGTGCCGATGGCCCAGGACCGCGTGCGAAGCGCGGTTGCGCGCTCCCACGTCCCGGCGGCCTCGAGCGACTTGCGGATGGAAAGCCCGGTGGCGGGCAGGCGCATTGATGTCATGGCGCCGTCGATGCCCGTCACCTCGAAATCCGCTCCCCAATAGGCGGACATCAGGGAACGTCTCCGCGCGGTCCCGGGCGGCGGCACTTCCTGAGCGCGCGTCACGCGGAGTCCGTCGGGTAGCGCAGCATTCATTCGTCGCAAAAAAGCGGTTTGGTCGTCATAATCATGCAGATCCACGCTCGCAATCTCCTCAAGGGAGTCCAGCCCGAGGCTGAGCGGGTTTGCAAACTCCAAACGCGGCTTGGGATTGAATCCTTCCGTGAATCGAGCCGCGTAGGCGGCACGCGCAATGGCTCTCTCGAACACCGTCATGAGATCCAGGTGAGAAATGAACGCGGCGGCGCCCGTTTTCGTGAAGCTGAAAAGAACCCGCTTCCAAGCCGTTGGGACCGCGGCGATAGGACCGCCGACTGAGGAAGTGGGTTCTTCACCTGCGGTTTCGGGTGGGGCTTCCCTGATCTCGCTCGTAGAAAGCGCCAGGGCAATGCCCTCCCAGGGAAGCGGCTCCGTGGGCGCGCGCGCCCGACAGGTTTCCCCTACCACATCCCAGTCCGCGGCGGCGATCGCTTCACGCCACACGTCAAGGCGGACATGCTCTTCCCATGCGTCCAGGCGCGCCCCTCGGCGATATGCGTCCAGCACGAGGAGCCCCGCGCGCGTGTCCCCACGGGCGACAATGCCTTCCAGGAGCGAAAGGATTGGCGCATGGTAGCCTATCTTGAACCCGTCCCCCGCGAGGTTTTTTTTCACGCTCATGATCCGTTCGGTGGCTTGCTCCTCGCCCATCTGAGCGGCGCGCTGCCACGGGGTATGCGGCTTGGGGATATAGGAGGCCACGTTCACATTGATGCTCATGCCGGTCGCAGCGCGGACGGCGCGCAGGAACTCGACGATGGGAGTCGATTCGTCCTCGTCGAATGACGGTGGAAGCCCGACCATGAAATAGAATTTCGCCGCTTTCCATCCCTGGGTGCGCGCTTCCTTCAAGAGTTCGATCACCTTGTCCAGAGTGACGTTCTTGCGCACTTCTTTCTGCCAATCGGGACGGGCCGTCTCGACCGCGAAGGTGAGCCCGCTTTTTCGAACTTCCGAAATCTCTTTGAGAAGACCCAGGCTCAAGGAATCAACGCGAAGGGACGGCAACGAAAAGGAAACCTTGCGCGGCCCATACATGCGATTGAGCTCGCGCACAAGCCCGTGGATCTCGCGAAAATCACCCGATGACAGCGAAGAGAGGGAAATTTCGCGGTACCCGCAGCGTTCGACGAGGGCGCGCACCTCATCGCGGATCGCCGCCGTCTGTTTCAATCGGCTCGGTCTGTACAGGACAGTGGCATGGCAAAACTTGCACGCGTTGGGGCAGCCACGCATGATTTCAACCGCGCCGTGGTCTTGAACCACCCGCATGCTGGGAACGGGCGACGTCGTGTCGGCAGGTGTGGTCGCGAATCCGCGCCAGAATGCGCGGCGAACGGGTCGGCCGACCCCCGGGAACCATATGCAGGGCTGGCTGCGGAGGAAATCCAGCAGGTCTCCACGGGCGGCGCCGCGGCGCTTTCGTGCGGCCAATTCGGCGAAGATTTCCTGGATCCAGCCCTCCGCTTCACCGATAAAAACGGCATCCGCGAACGGCGAGAGTGGAGCGGGATTCGTCGCGGAAGGTCCGCCAACGAGGACGATCGGATCATGAAGACCGCGCTGGGCGGTCTCCACCGGCACGCCGCCTGATTCAAGGATGGCGAGCAGATTCGTCAAGGTAAGCTCGTAGCCAAACGAAAAGGCCACGACATCGAATCGGGAAAGCGGTGTGGCTGTCTCGAGTGAGCAGAGTGGCAAGCCTGCCGCCTTCAGGGCTTGCTCGTAATCCTGGGCCGGGGCGAACACCCTTTCACAGGCGACATCGGGCACCGCGTTCAGAAGCGAGTACAAGATCTTGACGGCGGCATTGGACATCGCGATTTCGTAGAGATCCGGATACGAAAGGGCGACGGTGAACCCCGCCCCCGGTTTCAAGATCGTACCGTATTCCCCGCCAATGTAGCGGCCCGGCTTCTCGACCTTGCGCAGGAGTGAACGAAGCGCGGGGGAAAATGCCTCACTCACTCTAGTACCTGAGCCTGCGTCGGCTGATATTCATGAGAATGCCCACGCCAATGAGTCCCGTCCATAAAGCGGATCCGCCCTTGGAGAGAAACATGAGCGGTATGCCGGTGACCGGCATGATTCCCATGGCCATCCCGACGTTCACCAAAAGATGGAAGAAGACCATTGCCAGGATGCCCGTGCCAAGAAGCATCGCGTAATCCTCCCGTGCCGCCCAAACGATGCTGATGCCGCGCAAAAGGATCACGAGGAAAAGTCCGAACACGACGAGGGCTCCGATGAAACCCCACTCCTCCGCGAGGATGGAGAATATGAAATCGGTGCTCTGCTGCGGAAGGAATTGATAATGGCTCTGGGTCCCGTGGAGCCAGCCCTTTCCCAGGAGTCCGCCCGAACCGATCGCTGTCACCGATTGAATGATGTTCCATCCCGTGCCCTGCGGATCCAATTGAGGATTCACGAAGATCACCAGACGCATGATCTGGTAGTTCTTGAGCACTGCCGTGAGGGCGAACGAGAAGAGTCCGCCCGTCGCGAAGACCGCACCTACCCATGCCATCCACATGAAGTACCAGCGCCGGAACGAGCGCCAGCCGAGGAATGCAAGACCCGCCACCGCGGTCGCTCCGACCAGAAGGTATTTCAAGACGTCCGGATCGGCGATAAGGCTGAGAAGGGTGGCGCCGCCGGCTCCCGAGTTGGCGTGGAGAGTCGGTACCGCCGCCAATACGAAGGCAAGCACGCCGGCACAGAGCATGAAGAGGAGGTGACGGACCTGGGCGCCGGCAATGAATGACATGAGAAGAAAAATCGGGACGAACGCGAGGGCCTCGCCCATATCGGGTTGAAGGAGGATGAGGCCGATGGGAACGAATGCAATGAGCAGGCCGAGGAGGAATCGGGGCAATTCACGAATACCGTTGCCGATTCCCGTGAAGTAGGTCGCCAGGAAAAGGATGGTGGCGATCTTCATGAACTCGGCCGGCTGTATTCCGACCTCGGGAAACCCGAGCCACGAGCGCGCTCCGTTCACGCGTCGGCCGATGACCAGGGTGACGAGGAGCAAAAGAATTCCCGCCGCATAGGCGTACAGGGAGAGAACCCGAAGCGTCGTGTAGCTGAAAAGCGCGAAAAACACCATGAGCCCAACGCCGACAACAGCCCAGACGATCTGTCGAAGATACTCGTTGGTGACCTGGACACCGTTTGCATTGATGCCGCTGGAGTAGATGAAAAGGATTCCAATCGTCACCAGGACGATGGCCGCGCCGAAAAGTATCAGGTCAAACGATGCAATGGAAAACTTCTTCAATCGATCCTCCCGACGACGGGAACGTACCACGGTTTCAAGGTTGCTACGGCTTCGTCATAGGTCTGATGGGCGAAAATGCCCTGGAAAATGAGATCGGCCGCTTTTGGCGCCCACCATTCCCAATTGTCCGATGCCTCGACCATGACAACGACAACGATCTGGTCATCGGGACTGGCGGATTCGTAGGGTCCGTACGCGGCAAACCACGAGTGCCATTCTTTCTTTTGCACCCCCGCAACGATCTGAGCCGTTCCCGTCTTGCCCGCGATATTCACGGCCTTCGTCGTGATGGCGGCCGCCGCGGTTCCCGTTGTAATGACGCCACGCATCGCCTGCCGAACGGTCTCGAAAGTCTGTCGGGCAATGGCCGACTGGTGAAGTATTTGCGGAGCTGGTTGCGAGACCACCTTGTTGGAGACTGGATCCACCGTCGCCTTGAGAAGGTGCGGCCGATAGATGATTCCATCGTTCACGATCATCGCCACGGAATCCGCGAGCTGCAGCGGCGTCAGGGCGACATCACCCTGCCCGATGGACATGTTGGTCGTGTCTCCACCCACCCACGGCTTGTTCTTGACTTTCTCTTTCCATTCTGGAGTCGGAAGTGTTCCGCTGCTCTCCCCGGGAAGGTCGATGCCGGTGGGCATGCCCAGATAGAAATCCTTCCCGTAGGAGTCGATCTTATCCACACCGAGGAAGTTTCCGACAGTCCAGAAATAAACGTCGCAGGAATCTGCCAGCCCCTTGAACAGATCTTCGTAGCCGTGGCCGCTGAGCTGCCAGTCGTTGAAGGTTCGATCTCCCTGAACGAACTTTCCGGTACACAGGACTTGCTTGTTGACGGGAAAGGTTCCGTCGTCCACGATTGCGGTGCTCATGATGATCTTGAACGTAGAGCCGGGCGGATACGCGGACTGGATCGCGCGATCCACGAAGGGCTTGCCCGGATTCAGCGTGAGGTCCTTGAAGTACTGGTTGGAGTTCTCGGCGAAAAACTCGTTCGGATCGAATGTCGGGTACGACACCAGCGCAAGCACTTCGCCCGTGGATGGCTTGAGAACGACCACGGAACCGTTGCGCGGACCCAATGCCTGCTCGGCGAGCTTCTGGATATCGCGGTCTATGGTGAGGACGACATTCAGCCCCGGGGTCGGCGGATCCACTTTGTCCTGCGCTCCCTGCACCCCTTTTTCCTTGACGTCAACGACCTTGTAACGCTTCCCGTCCTTCCCTCGAAGCACCGAGTCGTACTGCTTCTCGATCCCCGATTTTCCGATGGTGGCATCCGCGGTGTAGTTCTGATTGTAGAGGACCTGGAGCTCGTCAGGGGCGATATCCCCGACGTAGCCGATGACGTGAGCCAGGGTTCCGGATTCGACGTAGCTGCGGATCGGCTTGTTGTGCCAGCTCACACCGGGGAAATCGGTGTCACGCTCCGCGATCGCGGATACGGTGGCGAGGGTCACCCCCCCTTTCACCTCGATGGGCTGGAATTGCTTGTACACTTTTGGGGGGATCTTCTGCTGGATGTCATCCAGAGGCATGTCGAGCACCGTCGCCAGCCGCGCAAAAAGACCCGGCAGCTGATCGGTGGCCACCTCGCCCGGCGCGACGTCTACGGAGAACGAATCGACATTGAACACGAGCGGATCGTTGCTGTTGCGGTCCAGAATTTCCCCGCGCTGCGCCGGAAGCGACGTCTCGCGCTCAGACACGTCACGCGCCTTTTGCGAGAACTCCCCGCCTTTGACGATTTGGAGCCAGAAAAGAAAGAGGACCAGCACCCCGATGCTTCCGGCAAATATGCCGGTGAGGATTACGAAGCGCCGCTTTTGCTGGCGTTCGCCGTATTCCATCAAGTGCCTTCTTTATCTGCCTGCTTGAATACCTTGAAGAGGTTGAGCAGAGCGAACAGGAAAGGTGCAATGACGCCGTTGTAACCCGCCTCGATCCACAAGCGCCCCGCGAAAGTGATGAAGCCCGAGGCCGTGATGCCGAAAAGCGCCGAGACAATTCCCGAAAGGATGCCTTTCAGTATGGTCGCGACCACCGCGAGGACGATGGGCATGAGGAACGGATCGACGAATACATTGCCCGAAAGGAGTCCGTAGAGAAAACCCATGACGGTGCGCAGCAACGAATGGAAACCCAGCGGGGACACGTTCATCAGATCTTCCAGGAATCCCGTGGCAAATCCCGAGACCTGCCCGACCATGGAGCCGCGGCGCATTGAAACGAATATCAACACCAGGAGCGCCAGATCGGGTCTGACCCCGCCCAACGCGATCTTCTGGAGAATGGTGGATTGAAGAAGGATACAGATCACCATGGCGATGATCGTGAATATGGTGACGCGCAGCTCCTTGTTCATTTCTTGCCTGCCGCCTGAGGCGTAGCCGCCGGCACGGTGATGGCAGGCTCGGCGGGGATGAGGAAGAGGTACTCGAGCCGCTCGAACTGCACGATCGGCTCGACCTGGAGCTCGAGGGAGGACTCATAGGGGGGAGCGGCGATTTCCCTGATTCTACCGATATTGATGCCCTTCGAGTACAGTCCCCCCAGGCCCGAAGTCACGATGAGATCTCCGTAGGCGATCTTGTCCTTGGCCGTCTTTTTCACGTAGCTCATGAGGATCGTGCCACGGTCCTTGCCCTCGCCCTGCACGAGGCCTTCGTCACGGGAGGTGTCCACGCGCGCGGACACCCAGCATTGCGGGTCATACAGGGGAAGAACCTCGGAGGAACCCGGTCCCACGAGAAGCACCTTGCCCACGAGCCCTTCGATATCGCCCTGCCAGGCCACGACCACCATGTCCTTCTTGACTCCGGCACGCGACCCCTTGTTGATCGTTATGGTGGAGAAGAGATTGTCCGTATCCCAGGCGACCACTTCCGCGGCAATGCGATCCGGGCTGAGGGTTTGCGCGAAGTCCAGCTGGCTTTTCAACGCGTCGTTTTGTCGCCGCAGCTCGAGGTTCTCCCGCGTCACCTGATCCATATCCTGGAGCCGATCACGAGCCGCGTTGAGCTCGTCACGGGCGGCACGCAGCTTCCGGATGGACCCGGCCGTGTCCCCGAACCATGCGAAGACTCCCGTGAACCCTTTCTGGAAGAAGCCCGCGACGGAAAGCCCGATTTCCTTTGGCTTGATCACGACGGATCGATTGGATACGAGCAGACAAAGAAACGACGCCAGCACGAGAATGGCCAGCGTCGCGCCCTTTCTATGTCTCGAAAAGAAGCCCTCGAACAGACCCGGCATGGGATCAGGACTTCACATTGAAATACTTGGAGTTCTTTTCCTTCACGAGGCTTTCGAGGAATTTGCCGGCGCCCAAGGCGACGCAGAGAAGCGGATTCTCGGCGAGGATGACCGGCACGCCCGTTTCTTTCGCTATGAGCTTGGGAAAGCCTTTCAGGAGGGATCCGCCACCTGTCATCACGATGCCCCGCTCCACGATATCCGCCGCGAGCTCGGGCGGCGTCTGACCGAGTGTCTTCTTGATCTCTTCGATGACGGTGTTCGTGGGCTCCTGAAGCGCTTCACGCACCTCGACTGAATCCATCTCGAGCTTGCGCGGGAGACCGGTGATTGCGTCGGTGCCTTTGATCTCTATTTTTTCGATCTTCTTGTCCGGGGAAGCGTTGCCAATGGTGATCTTCACGTTCTCTGCGGTGGACTCGCCAATGATCAAGTTGTGGACGTTGCGCACGTGCTTGATGATGGCTTCATCGAACTCGTCGCCGCCGACGCGTATTGCATTCGTGACTACCATGCCGCCGAGGGAGATGACCGAAATCTCCGTGGTTCCCCCGCCGATGTCGCAGATCATGTGTCCCGCCGGCTCCAGGATCGGGATGTTGGCCCCGATTGCGGCGGCCATGGACTCCTGAATCAGGTACACGTCGCGTGCGCCCGCCTGTTCGGCCGAGTCGCGGACGGCCCGCTTCTCCACTTCGGTGATGCACGTCGGCACCCCGATGACCATACGCGGCTTCACGAACCAGCGACGTGCAATGACCTTCTCGATGAAGTAGCGAAGCATTTTCTCGGTGGCTTCGAAATCCGCGATCACCCCGTCGCGCATGGGCCGCAATGCGATGATGTCCCCCGGGGTCTTCCAGAGCATTTTCTTCGCTTCCGTACCGACGGCCACGACCTTTTTCGTCCCGCGTTCCATGGCGACGACGGACGGCTCGCACAGCACGATGCCCTTCCCTCGCGCATGCACGAGGGTGCTGCACGTCCCTAGATCGATACCAAGGTCCGTCGAGAAAGCTTCAAACATCCTGTCCCAGGCCATTCAGGATCCCCTTCCTTTCCCACTGCGTCAGCGCGAGCACGGCGCTTCGCCTATTTCTTCCCACCATAATAGCGCAGCTTGGCTCCATAATGCGCCGGATTGATGATTAGCGCATTTCGCCATTCCGCCCGCGCCCGCACCGGATCGTTCATTTTTGCGTACACTTCACCGAGGTCATAATGCGCATCAGCCGAGCGCGGATCGATCTTGACGATTGCCGTGAACTGTTCCTCGGCCTTGAACAAGTCACTGGTGTCGAGATAAATCCCCCCGAGAAGGAACCGCGTCCGCTCCTCGATATCCTTGTCGGCGGTCTTGTTGAGGGTCCGCAGCAGGTAATCGACGGCGTCGTTGGTCCGCTTCATCTGGTAATAAGTTTGCCCGATTGTCAAGAGCAGCAGATCGCCGGAATCATCCTTTAAAGCGATCAAAAAGTGCTCCAGGGCGCTGTCGTTGTCCCCAAGCTGGCTATAGGCCTGCCCGATGTACTCCTGCGAGTCCTTCTGAACGTACCCCTTTGCGAGGGCACTTTCCATGCTCGCGATGGAAAGGTCGTAATAATATTTGCCCTTGTTGAAGTAGGCCTTCGCGAGCACGTAATCGGTCTCACCGGCAAATGGAGTGCCCACGAGGCGCGCGCGACGCAGAGCAACGATGGCCTGGTCGAGGGCCGGCATTCTTTCCTCGGCCACGTCCTGCCCCATGGACTTATAGAAGCTGGCAAATCCCTTGTACGTCAGGGCCGTTGCGTTCAAGGGATCACCGGCAAGGACGAGGTCCGCGGCGCTTATGGTGTCGTCGTACTTCGCCGCTTTGAACATATCGGCGAGGTTCCCCCGCGCCTTGCGCTGATTCCCCGCCCCCGCAAGACGATCCGGCACGTGGAGAATGAAGAATAACACAACGAGGACGGCAAGAACCCCCGAGAGAACGGGAATCAGAATGGTGCGCGGGCGGCGTTTCTTCTGGCCCGTGCGGTAATGGTCGATATTGCGAATCATTCTCTTCCTGTCAAAAAAAGGGGCGGACCGATAAGCCGGGTTCTGTCGAGGGTCACCATCTCTCTTGGGATCGCGGTTACCCGGACCCTCCTGCAGCCTACCCGCAGGGTCATGAGCCCAAGGGCTCATCGAACGAGCAGTCCCCCTGCTGCTTGGCTTTGCTCCGAACGAGGTTTACCGTGCCTCCCCCGTCACCGGGAGAGCGGTGGGCTCTTACCCCTCCATTTCACCCTTGGCCTCCAGGCGGAAGGCCGCCCGGATTCACGACCGCTCGCAAGAGCAGCCATTCAGCCGGTATGATTTCTGTGGCACTCTCTGTCCCCGCGTGTTCGGCACGACCGAAGGCGCGGAGCCCGGGCATTGCCCGGCGTTCCGCTCTATGGAGCCCGGACTTTCCTCTCCCGCGCATCAAAGATGCGCGACAGCGGTGACCTGACCCGCCCCCGCAGAGTATCTGCCGAAAGTGCGCGAGAAGCAATGGGGTGAATGAGCAATTCCGATGTTGAATCGCTGGGAGGTGAAAAGGCTCTAAAGCTCCTCGTCGTCTTCCTCGGGGGATTCGTCCTCTTCTTCCTCCTCGTCCTCTTCCTCTTCCGCGTCCTCCTCCAGCAACGCGGTTTCCATGCTCTCCCCTTCTTCGTCCTCCTGATAGAACAGGATGCGACTGCAGTAGGGACAGAACTCGACGCGCTCACCCAAACGGACGGTATTCACGAATTGGGGAGGCAGAATCATGTAACAACCCGTGCAGACTCCCTTGGTGAGGGAGACGATGCCGAGGCCGGATTTGCTCTTGATGATCCGCTCGAACTTGAAAAGGATATCGTCCTCGAGGCCGGGAGTGATTTTCTTCTCTTCGCCTTGCAGCTTCTTGAGCTCGGCTCCCTTCTCTTTCACTTTGACCTTGATCTTCGACTGCTCTTCGGTGACGTCCTCTTCCTGCTTCTGGATCATCATCTGCTCTTTTTCCAGCGCGTTCTTGAGCTCTTCGACGCTGGCCTGTTCGCGTTGGAGATCTTTTCTCAGGGTCTGCTCTTTTTCCGTGGCGTCCTTGATCTCTTTGTCGAGCGCCTCGTACTCCCGCTGGGTCTTGATCACGTCCATCTGTCCTTCGGACTTCTCGCGACCCTGTTCCGCTTCTCCGAGCTTCAAGGTGATATCCAGGATTCGCGCGGAGGCCGCCTGATGCGTGGCGCTCTTTTCCGTATAGGACTTCTTCAGACGGTTGAGGAGCTCCGTTTTCGTCGCCAGGGACTTCGGGATCTCCTGGATTTCCTTTTCCACCTCGAACTTCTTCGACAACACATCCTGGAGCGCTCTCAATTTGTCATAGACGGTGCGTGCCATTTCTTTACCTCTTTAGTGTTCCAGATAGTCTTTCAAGCGGCGGCTGCGTGTCGGATGGCGCAAGCGACGCAAGGCCTTCGCCTCGATCTGTCGAATCCTCTCGCGAGTGACGTTAAAATAGAGGCCTACCTCCTCCAGAGTCAAGGAGTAACCGTCCTCTAGACCGAAGCGCATTTTCAGCACTTCCTGTTCACGCGGTGGGAGCGTCGTGAGAACCGCTTCCAATTGCTCTTGAAGAAGGCGGAAGGCCGTCATATTGGACGGGCTTTCCACTTCCTTGTCTTCGATAAAGTCCCCCAGAAGGCTATCTTCCTCTTCTCCAATGGGTGTTTCAAGGGATATAGGCTCCCGCGCAACGCTCTTCACTGCCTTCACCCGGCCCGTGGCCCACCCCAGCTTCTCCGCCACTTCGTCGTCCGTCGGCTCACGCCCCAAGACCTGCATGAGCTGGCGTGATTCGCGCATGACCTTGTTGATCTGCTCGATCATATGCACGGGGACGCGGATCGTCCGCGCCTGATCGGAGATGGAACGCGTAATAGCCTGGCGGATCCACCAGGTCGCGTACGTGGAGAACTTGTAGCCTTTTCGATATTCGAATTTTTCCACGGCCTTGATGAGACCGATATTGCCTTCCTGCACCAGATCGAAAAAATGAAGACCGCGGTTTGTATACTTCTTGGCAATGCTCACGACGAGTCGGAGATTGGCCTTGATGAGGCGATCTTTTGCCTCCTTCATCATGATGCGGCCGCGCTCGATCTCGTCTGCCATGACGAGGATGTCCTCGATCTTGTTCTCGAAAACAACCTCGTAGCGCTGGAGCTTCTTCTCCGATGTCTGGTGGACCCGCAGAAACTCCCGCACACGGTCCACACCCATGCCGGCCGTCTTCTCCAGCTTCTCGCGTTCTGCGGGGACGCTGAGCTTTTTTACGAGAGCCTTCATTTCCTTGCCGGATCCGACGTGAAGACGCTTCTCGATGCGGGTGATTTCCTTCTGGAGAGAACGGATCCGACGCGCGACGCTGATGAGGCGCTCGGCGATCGAGGAGATATCCTCGGGGCGCAGCTCAACCTTTTTCAAGGAATCGGCGACGCCTTTGCGCTTCTCCTCGAATGACTCGTCAAAAATGTCTCCGCCTTCCGACTCGGTCTGGCGCTTCATCTCCATGTAGCGCTTGACTCCCGCGAGATGGTCGCGGAACGGCTCCTTGTAGTAGGCGCCCAGCTTCCGGGTCTCGGCCAGATACTCGGTGGCCTCTTTCTTGGAAAGATTCATTTCACGCGGATCGCGCGTGGAGGTTGCCCGCAGGCCAAGACGCAGAAACTCCCGAACGAGAACGCCGGAGTTTTTGATGACGCTTTTGATGATGTTTTCGCCGGACTCCATCGCCTTGGACAGCTCCACCTCCTGTTCGGCTGTCAGGAGATTCTCTTTGCCGATCTCGCGAAGGTAGAGGCGGATGGGGTCGTCGACGGACGATTCCTTGTCGCTATAGATGAGCTTCTTGCGGTCCTTGCCGGGCTTTTCTTCGTCGATCTCGAGCGTGATCTCCTCGTCCTCCAGCTTGATGCTGTGCTTGGACAGGAGGGTGATCACCTCTTCGATGCGGTCCGAATGAACAATGGCGTCCGGAAGAAAATCGTTCACTTCGTCGTAGCTGACGCTCTTCTTCCCTTTGGCGTATTCCAGCAGCTTCTTCATGGCCGGATCGTCTTTCAGATCGATCACGGGTGGAACGAGCTTCGTGGAAGCTTTGCCGGTTTTTCCCGCGCCGCCGCCGTTCTTCCCTACCGGCAGGGGAACGCGTCGGACGACACCCGCCGCTTTCGCGATGTTTTCACGGCCGCTTGCGGGACTTCGCTCGCGCCCCGAGGCGCCACTTTTCTCGCGCCCCGAGGCGCCGCTTTTTTCGCGCGGGGAAGAAGCGCCCCGTTCGCGTGCCGCGGGCGCACCCTTTTTGGAAGTGTCCTTGTGGTTCGTTGTTTCCTTGGTCGTTTTCAAACCCCTGCCGCCCTTGATTTCAGTCTTTCGAGCTCATCATCCAGATGCATCTTCTCCGCGACAAGCTCCCGCATTTTCGCGGGGGTGTGCGGTTCTTTCTCGGCCCGGCGCATTTCCGCGCTCAGGCTGTCGATCCTCTTCATAAGAGCTCGCTGGCGAATTCGGCGAACTCCGTCGGCAACGATGCGCTCTTGATTCATGTCGAACTCGCCGCTCGACACCTTGCGGATGGCCAGATCCCGCAGGCCGGAGTCATCGATGCGCGCGCATAGGGCGTCGAATCCCTGCTCTTCGGCCCTGAATGCCTCCTCCAACGCGACAAACAGGCTTCGCGCCCGCTCGTCCTCCAGATCCAAAAGGGCAATGCCCCCATTTCTCACCAGGGGGAAGAGATCACGATTCGCGGCCACGGCGAGCATCAGAAACAACTCGGGCGTGATCGCCGCCGATTCAGCCCTGCGCGCTTCCGTTGCCGGCCCTTTTTCTCCGCCGGTTTCCGCCACGCGCGCAGATCGCCCCGGCCCGTATCGCCGGCGCGATTGCCAGGAGGAGAAATCCTGCCGCATCGCCTGGACGTCCGTGTCCAGAGTATCGGCCAAGAGGGTCATATAGCCGTCACGTCGCATCGATGAGGCGGGGGCCGCTACATAGGGAAAAAGAAAGTCACGTATCTCCTCCCTGCCTCCCGCGCGGGTCTTGTCGCGCGTTGCAAGAGCCTTTCCCAAAAGATAGGGAAAGCTGTCCTGCGGCTTGTCGAGAAGTGCGCGCAATTGCTCGGTCTCCCCCTTTTGAACGAGATCCGCTGGGTCCTGACCCCCCGGAAGCTCGACGGCCTGAACGAGAAGGTCCTGGGCTTCCATCATCTCGATGGCGCGAGCAGTCGCCTTCTGTCCAGCGCTGTCGCCGTCAAAAAGCAACAACGCCTTGCCGGCGTAACGCTTTAAAACCCGTATCTGGCTCTCGGTGATCGCCGTCCCCAAGGGAGCCACGCAATTCGTGATTCCCACTTGGTGCATGGCCAGAACGTCCATGTACCCTTCTACGACGATGAAAAAGCCTGCCTGTCTGATGGCCGGTCCGGCCTTGTCGAGGGCGAAGAGATTCTCTCCTTTGCGGAAGAATGCCGTCTCAGGAGAGTTCAGGTATTTGGGCTGGGCCTCTCCGAGCGCCCGACCCCCGAACGCCAAAACCTCTCCGCGGGGGTTGGCAATGGGATACATGATCCTGTCCGCGAACAGAGCCCCACCTCTCCCCCTCGGGTTCTCGATGAACAGTCCGGTACGAGCAAGAAACTCCGGCGAATAGCTCTTCTGCGTGAGGAACCTAAAAAGCCATTCCCGGTCCCCCGGCGCGTAACCCAACTGAAAAGACCCGATGATCTCCTGACTCACTCCCCGACCTTCGAGATACTTTCGCGCCGCGGAGGCCTGGGCTCCTTCCGTGAGAAGCCAATGAAAGCTGCCTGCAACACGTCGATAAAGCTCGAAGAACGCCTCCCTCTTGATTCCTCCTCTTTCCTCGTCTTCTCGCGGGATATCGATTCCGGCCTTTTTGGCGAGAATCTCAACGGCGTCCCGCCAGGGCACCTTCTCGACCTCCATGACGAAGTCGAAGACCGTTCCGCCCTTGTGGCAACCAAAACAGTAAAAAATCCCCTTCTCCGGCGTCACCGTGAAGGATGGCGATTTTTCCTGATGAAATGGGCACAGTCCCCAGTACCGTCCCCCCTTGCGCTGCAGCGCCACATGCTCCCCGACGACTTCGGCGATGTCGAGGCGATCACGAATCTCCGAGAGCGTAGCGTCCGGTATCCTCATGCCCCTACGATTTCTTCAGATAGAGGTACTTCGCCTGATTGTGCTCGTTCAGATCTCGCGAGAAATAATGCCGACCCGCCTGAGGGTCACGGAGCACGAAGTACATGTAGTTTGTCTGGGCGGGATGGAAGGCAGCCTCCAGTGCCGTTTTCCCAGGATTGGAAATGGGTCCAGGGGGCAATCCGGCCCACTTGTACGTATTGTAAGGTGAGTCGATCTTCTCATCATCTCGTGTGATGTACTCCGGATGCGCCTTTTGCTGGATCTCCGTGATAATATATTCAAGTGTGGCGCATGATTCAAGCCCCATGTTCCGCTTCATGCGATTGTAGAACACCGATGCGATCAGCGGCGCTTCATCGTCAACCTGGTATTCCCGCTCCACAATCGACGCCAGGATGACCGTGGATCGCAGGGTTCCGACGGCGGAAACCTTCCAATCCGGCTCGATGTGACCGAGGGTATCGAAAAAAGTCTTGGTCATGAGCTCGGCCATGGCCTCGGCGGGAAACGGCCTCGGAATGAAGTAAGTGTCTGGGAACAGATACCCCTCAAGGGTCTTTTCGGAGACACCGAAATCGGCCAACAGCCGTGGTGACCGTGTCGCAGCCAGGAAGTCCGCGGCCGTGCAAACACCCTGCGCCTCCAGATGGCGGGCGATCTTTCCGACCGTCCACCCTTCCGGGATGGTTATCTTTCCCAGGGTTTGCGCGCCCGTCACCAGAAGGTCGTGAATGGACAAAGTCGTCGATCCCGCGGGAATGCGGTAATAGCCCGCCTTGAAGTCGCTTTGCGTGCCCCGAAGACGCCCCGTCAGGGTCAGCAGAGGCGCATAACGAATGAGTCCCTGATCCTGGAGATTGCGACCGATCTGGGACAGACTCTCTCCCCTATCGATGGAAAAGAGACGGTCCGTGCCGCGTGCTGAGGCAGGGCTGGAGTTGAGTATGACCAGGGCGAGCACCGCGCAGACAATCACGCCCGCGACGATGCCGCCCACCAAGAAGAGACGACTGCGCGCCCGACTCATGCGCGGGTCGCCCCTCTCTTACTGTTTGACGAGGACAAACTCCACCCTCCTGTTCTTCCAGCGGTTGTCGAGGTCGGAGAACGGAACCAGAGGTTCCGCCGCGCCGATGCCTGTCGTCGTGATGCGCGACGCGTCGATTCCCAATGCGATGAGCGCGGCCCGAATGGCATCCGCCCGCGCCTTGGACAGCGGCAAGAGCTCCTGCTCTTGTTCGGTCTTCGCTTTGGCCGGATTGTCCCAGTTCACCAGATTTGCATGGCCTTCGACCTGGATCTTGTACTTGGCGTACTTCTTGAAAATCTCGGCCAGCCGCTTGATGGTGTCGGAGTTCTTCAAAGCCGCGGCGGCCTCCACGTTCACGTAGTCCGCGGTGTTGGCCGCGAAGGTGATACTGGGAATTCGCACCTTGAGCCGGTCGCCGTCACGAATGACGAGGATGTCAATCGGTATGGACTTCTGGACCGTGGCGGCGTTGCCCAGTTGGTCTTTGATGGTAAACGACAGCGGATAGTCTTCGGCTGACTGCACGAGCTCCCCCGTGCTGGACGTGCCGTTCCAAATGATGCTGGCCGATGGGGCGCCCTTGCCGGCAAAACCGGTGAACGGGTGCTGCTCGGGATCCAGAATGGACAAGGACCAACTGTCAATGGGCACCGGGTCATCCACCTTGATGCTGATGGTGAGCTCGTCATTCACTCCGTCGTTGTCGGGGGAGAACGGCAGAGGTCCGATAGACAGGTCGACCTTTGGCGGGGTCACGGCCAGGCGGAATGGCGCCGATTTGGCGGTGGAGACGTTCCCCTTGGCGTAAGAAACCTGAAGGACCGCAGTATAGAGGCCGTCCGGCGCGGTCTTTATGCCCGTCTTGTCCTTGCCATCCCACATGATCGATGCCGGAACAGGAGCGGTTCCCGTAAAGACCTTCTCCTCACCCGCGGTTGCCTCCACCATGGAAAGCTGCCACGACTTCACCCCGTCTTTCAGCGTGACGAGCATGCTGAACGAGACAGAGTCCTTGAAGCCGTCGCCATTCGGCGAGAACCCGTTTGTGTCGACGGTCACATACACGGGAGTCGGGCGCGTATCGATCTGGATGCCCGCGAGTGTTTTCGTCGTGGTATTTCCGCCCTTGCTCTGCGCGGAAACGGTGTACCTGTAATAGCCGTCGGCCATGAGGTTCCCGTTTTCGTCCTTGCCGTCCCAGCTGAAGTCAGCCGCCTTGCCCTTCCAGAACCACTGGCGCACGCGCTGGCCGCTGGCGTTGGTCATGTCCCCTTCCCAGAGATCCTCATCGCTGGAGGTCTGCTTAATAGTGACCGCCGACAAAGTGCTGTCCGGCGTCGGGGAGAAGAGGAGAGCATCCGCGGATACGTCGATCTGCGGAGATCGGGTGTCGATGAAGAATGCATTACTCTCTGCTTTTGAGGTGTTTCCGTTCACGTACGTGACGCTGAGCGCCGCCGTGTACTGCCCGTCCGGTAGCCTCTTGCCGCCGTCGTCGATGCCGTCCCACGTCGTTTCATCAGGTGCCTTGCTGCGACCGGTGAATGTGCGCACCACGGAACCCTTGGCGTCCAGCACACGGAATATCCACGAGTCCACGCCCGCGGCCACCTTCAGAGACGGGATGATGCGCACCTTATCCTTGACCCCGTCGCCGTTCGGTGAGAAATACACCGGGTCAGCGGACACGCGCACCGGCGTATCCTCTGTGTCTATGCGGATGCTGATCGGAGCCGATGAGCCGGTGTTGCCCGCCCGATCGGTGGAGCTCATCGTGTAGACGTATATGCCGTCAGGGAGCAACGACCCGTCGTCGCTCTTGCCGTCCCAGACCCACTTGTCGTCGGCCCTGCCGCGCCAGACCATGGTTTTCACGTCCTTGCCGGCCGAGCCCTTGATGGTGCCGGTCCAGAACAGCTCCTCGGAGGTATCCTGGAATATCGTGACGGTGTCCTTGTTGCCGTCGCCGTTCGGCGAGAAGACGTCATACTCTGCCTTTGCAGCGGCGCGCGGCGGGGTGATATCGATTGTCACCGAAGGAGATGAGGCGCTCGGTTTGCGTCCGTTCACGTACTGGACCGCAAGCGTACCGACATAGCTCCCTTCCGGGAGCAGGGCACCGGAATCGTCCTTGCCATCCCACGGGACGGCGGCGGGTATGCTGATCGTGCCGGCGAATGTCCGTCTTACGGCACCTTTGTCGTCGGCGACTGAAAGCTTCCAGGTTTCGATGCCCGTTGTTACGGGCACCTGGAGATTGAATGAGACGACGTCCTTCACCCCGTCGCCGTTCGGCGAGAAATAGGAGAGGTCGATGGACAATTGAACGGGTGTCGGACGGGTGTCGATGATGATGTTGTCCAACTGCGCAGAACCGACGTTGCCTGCCCGATCCGTGGAAGTGACCCGATACGTGTAGACCCCATCAGGGGCGCCGGTTCCTGCGTCCGTCTTGCCGTCCCACTCGAAATTGGGGGGTGCGCTGTTTTGCCACGTGAAACTGCGAACCACGTCTCCCGCGATGCTGCGGATGGTGCCGGTCCAGGTATCCTCGACGGATCCAGACTGCTGGATGGGCAAGGTGTCCTTGTTGCCGTCCCCGTCGGGGGAAAAGATCAGATAGGCTGCGCTCAGCGAAACCGAAGGAGCCACGGTGTCCACGATCACCGTACCATTGGGGCTCTTGCCATGATTGTTGTTGTCGTCCCACGCTTCCACGTAATAGTGGTAGGTGCCGTCGGGGACGACGCTGCCGGCGTCCGACTTTCCGTCCCAGCGTACGGTGCTCGGAATGGCGATACCCGTCTTCACGTACGTAAGGCGGGCGAGAAGATTCTGGAGACCCGCGTTCTCCGGCCGGTCTTCCTTGTTCTGAATGCTCCGCACGACATTCCCGGCCGAGTCGGTGATGTTGAACATGTAGCCCTTTACATACCGATCGTCGGTGATGGCGAGGTCGAGGGTCAGGTCGTCCTTCACGCCGTCGAAGTTCGGAGAAATGTAGTTCTCGCCGCTCGTGTCGATCGTGATGACCGGTGGTGTGACGTCACGCACGCCCAAGGGAGTGTTGGCGCCAAGCCCGAACCCCCACACACCCGCTTCCAGAGGAGCCGCTGATGCGGTTGACTGGAGCTCCGTCACGTCGTTGCCACCGGTGCCCTTACCCAATCCGTTCAGCTTCAAGGAAATGCCGAACGTCAGGGGCAAGGATCGCGAAGGCTCGGTACCCAGCGCCTGGCGCAGGTCGAAAAGGTAGGAGAGATTCAGGAAGAAGATGTCGGCCACGGCGAACTGCGTTCCAAGGGTGAAGCGCACGTCCTGAAAAGTGGGAAAGCTCAAGTCGGGGAGGAACGTGAGATTGAGCTTGTCAGTCTTTATGAGAGCGAAGGACGCACCGATAGCGGGGGTGAACGCGGGAGGATAGCCGAGAGTCGTGTCGCTTGCCGGATACATATACGGCTTTCCCATATTCCGGATAACCGCGCCCCAGCGGAAGTCCTTCAAAATCCCGATGTCACCGACGAGATTGAGAAATCCGAGGTCAAGACCGAGGCCCCAATCACTTCCAAACTCGAACCCGAGACCGGCGCCCACATAGAGATCGGGAAAGAGGTCTTTGGAGAAGGAGGCATTCAAGGCTCCCATGACACCCCAGTCGAGACCTTGGGTGGCGAATCCGGCGTCGGCGAAATGGGCCGAGCCGCTGACGACACCCACTCGGGTCGGCCACGTCACCCCCATGTTGACGACATTGCCCCCCCAATTGAATGACGGGGTAAGGGCGGTAAGCGCCAAATACGAAAGATCGAGGGTGATACGCTGCCGATCCGCCGAAACTGCCGGGTTATAGACAGTGCCTTCGGAGGTATCGAGTGTCGCTGTTCCCCCCATCCCGGAAAGGAATTGGGGCGAATAAAGATCCAAGAAACCAGATTCCGCCGAAACAGAGAACGCGCATGCAACCATGAACACTATTGAGACAAATAACACTTCAAAGCGGTTTTTCACGAATTCCTCCCGGACATACATCAAAATAGCTCCATAGACGGTCGAAATCAACGCTCCTCGGCGGATCGGGCGAGCAGCGCTTCGATTTCCTCAATAGTCAGGTTATCAAAAAGGACCTTCTCTATGCGACGCAAGAGCTCAGGCAACGGAGGCACCAGGCTGCTTTCGCCCTTTTTCAGCAGGACATACAGCTCCTGGATCTCGGGCGGACTCAACACCAGATCGCTCACAGGACAATCTCCATCCCTTCTTGAGCGGTGATGATTTCCAGGTTGCCGGTTCCCAAGTTCTGACGATGCCACTGAGCGCCTCGCTCGATGGCAAATATTTTCCGGTCGTCGTAGCGCGGCTCATGATGGAAAAGCACGAGGGTCTTCACCTTCCATTCCACCGCAAGATTCACAGCCATCGTCGAGGAGGTGTGGCCGAAGTCGAATTTGCTGAACGATTCCTCGAGCGTGTATTGAGAGTCGAGGATGAGAACATCGGCCGACTCGAAGAAGGAGCGATTTTCCTCGCGCTGCTGGAACTCCCTGTCAGTGACCTCTGAATCGGTGGCGAAAATCACGCTCTTTCCTTTTTCGGTGATCTTGTAGGCGAAAGAGCCTCCGGGATGATTCATGCGCTTCCAGCGAACTTCAGCGTCGCCGATCCGGACACACTCGCCCTGAAGATACACGAATCGCAGCTCGGCCTGCATGGCGTCCATCGTAACGGGAAAATAAGGAGGCTTCATCTGATCCCGTATCGTTCGCTCTATCGAAGGGGTGGGCCCGGCGAAAATGAGCCTGTTCCCTTTGACCCACGCCGGCCCGAAGAAAGGTATGCCTTGCACGTGATCCCAATGAAAGTGCGTGAAAAAAAGGGGAAACTCGCTCGTGGGATCCCGACGCTTTTCCAGCGAGACCCCGAGGTCGCGAAGACCGGTTCCCCCATCCAGTATGATGATACGATTGTCGTCGGTCCGCACCTCGACGCACGTCGTGTTCCCCCCGACAGTGCCGAAGAGATAGGGCGGCAGCTCGGCGAGAAATTTCTCTCTTGTGACGGCACTGGCCAGATCCGAGGGCCGTATCCTCTGCACGACGGCAGCTATCTTGCTGCGCACTTGATCGGGAGACAGCGGAGTCGGAAGCGATCCGCGCACACCCCAGAATGTGACTTTCATTGTATTGCTCCCCCCTGCACCTCGAGGAGTGGCTCGGCACTGCGACGAGCGAGCCATTCGTCGATCTCGTGCCGCCCATGAAGAGGACCCTTGTTCATGCCCGGACATTGCCGGGCGTGCAAGTCCCATTCCTCGCGAGAAGCCACGCAACCACTCCAGAAAGGAAAGCTTCTGCACTGAAGCGGCCGCGCCAGATACTGCACGCATCCTCCGTTCTCCCAGAAGATGCAGTCGAAATTCGCTTTCTCCTTCAAGCTGATGCGCGTGGCAAGGCCAAGATCGATTCTTCGGCAGTACGATTCTATGAGAATGTCATGCGAAATCCCCGTTGATTTGGCGAGAAGATCCACGTCCTTTGAAGAAAGGAAAACGTACCCTGGCGTGTGGCGGCAGCATCGCGAGCAGCGCGTGCATTCGAATCGAAGCCCGTTTTCATAAAATGTGTCTTCCGACATCACGATTCCTCATCAACACTCATCGGCGTCAGAAGGAAAAAAAAGGCCTTCCTCATTGTAAGAAGAAGGCTCCTGGGGAGAGAAGGATTCGAACCTTCGAAGGCTTAGCCAACAGATTTACAGTCTGCCCCCTTTGACCGCTCGGGAATCTCCCCTAGAAGATTTTGCATGACATGCAAAACCACCGGCCGTTTCCGCCGACAAAAGCACGGCTTCCAGCGCGAAGTCGGCAGGTCCACGAAGCGACTTTCAGCCCCCTCTTCATAATGAAAACCAGGCCGGTCTGTCAAGTGCCGGGCGGCTGGGCTCAAGCGGCCTGGAAGAGCCACCTCTCGGACTTGAACCGAGAACCTCGAGATTACAAATCACGTGCTCTGCCAGTTGAGCTAAGGTGGCGATTTATCAACAGCATAAAGACTTAAGACTCACCACGCAAACGTCCGCATCCCTTATGCTTCCGAGGGTTGTTGTATCACGCGTCCGCACAGGTGTCAACGTGCGGTGAGTGATCGCGGGCGCGCTCGAGCTGCTATTCCATGCTCGGGGGAAAGTCTTGAAAGTCGAAAATATCGCCATGGGAAAACGTAAGCACTTCCGTATAATCGCGGAACACGGCAATCGTCTGCTCGAACTGGGCAGAGAGGCTGCCATCGACTGTCGCGAGCGTCCATCCGTCCGGAGAAACGCGCACGTCACGCGACCCGAGATTCAACATCGGCTCCACCGTGAACACCATACCGGGAACGATCCTCATGCCCGTGTCAGGAGCTCCGAAATTCGGGACCATGGGATCTTCGTGCATGACACGACCGATACCGTGGCCGACGTAATCCTCGATGACCGAGCAGCCGAATCGATGTGCGGCGTCCTGGATGGCCGCTCCAACGTCGCCGATGCGGTTTCCGGCAACAGCCGCGCGAATGCCGCTCAAGTGCGCGCTCCAGGCCGCTTTCAGAAGCCGTCGGCTGTCCGGTGTTCCCTCACCGATCAAAAAAGTCCATGCGGCGTCCCCATGCCATCCCTCGACACTCACGGTTATGTCGATGGTGAGAAGGTCGCCCTTTTCCAGTTTGCGATTCGAAGGGATGCCGTGTGCGGCCACATTATTCACGGACGTGCAAATGCAGCCGGGAAATCCCTTGTATCCTCGCAAAGCGGACAGCGCATCCGTGTTCGAAAGGAACTGGGCCGCAAGATTGTCCAGCTCCAAGGTCGCAATGCCGGGACGGACGCAGGGGGCCAAATGCCGCAGGCATTTCTCCGCCACGCGGCAGGCGCGACGAATCCGTGCCACGTCCACGGAAGTCTTCAGGCTTATTTCCGCGTCCATGGTGCTCCTGCGGAAATAGTCTGGTAGAGTGGCCGATAGGAATCGGCGAGCACTCTGTCCCAAGTGTGCAGTGAGAAAATCTCCTCGAAAGCCGTGCGTTTTATCGCTTCCAAGGAGTCGTGTCGATTACCGAACAACGCGGATGTACGGCCGATGGCCGCTGCCAGCGCCTCCGGAGTGTGATCCGCGTACGAGAAACCGGTCTCTCCGTCACGCACCTTCACCAGACCGCCAACGTGATGGACGACGGGAATGCTGCCCATCAGCTGCGCGATGAAATCCGTGAGCCCGCACGGCTCGTAGGCGGACGGGATCAGAAAAAAATCGCTCGCGGCGTAGATAAGGGTGGCGAGCGTCGGATCGTATCGGGGCACAAAAGAGAGTCGGCCAGAAGGACCGGCGTGGTCCGCCAGCGACGCGAGCAGTGCCTCGCTTGACGCCTCCCCCTGTCCCAAGACGATGAACGAGCTTTCGGCGGACACGCGCAAGAGGCGTTCCAGGGCGCCGCAAAGCACCTGGATGCCCTTCTGCTCGGTGAGGCGTCCGATGAATGCGTAAAGAGGCCCTGTGAGCGCGCTGGACGGGATGCCGAGACGGTTCACCAGGTTTTGTCGACAGTTGGTCTTGCCTGCCCAATCCCCCATGAGCGGATCGAATCGGAATGGGAGTCCGGCAATGGAGGGTGTGCGTGGGTCCCACGGGCGCGGGTCGATGCCGTTGGTGATCCCGAGAAGGGGAATCCCCGCTTCCCGAAGAGCCTTGCCCAGTCCGCCAGCGCTTTCACGGTCTTTCTCGGCGAGCAGCTCACGCGCGTACTGCTCCGATACCGTCACCAGGCGGGCGTATCGAGCGGCCAGCAAAAAAGGGTCTATGGCGCCATGGAGAAGCCCCTGATCAAGTACCGCGGGAGCAAGGCCGGTGAGAAGCGCCGCGAACGCGGGGCTCCACACTTCCTGATGATACCCCTGTCCCGCGTTGTGGATGGTCACCACGGCCCCGGATGATGCAAAGACTTCCGAGTATCGCGGGTCTTCCCGCATGAGCGCGGGAAGAAAGGAAGTATGCCCGTCATGGCAATGGAAGACACGAGGAATCTCCCGCATGGCCAGAGCGGTCTCCAGCGCGGCGCGCTGGAGGATGAGATTCAATTGGTGAAAATCCCAGTGCCCGGTGCCCTTTTTTTTCCACGTGTTCTCCGCGGCATCCTCGGCGGTGTACGTGTAGACACCGCGAAGACGATCGTAGCGCGGCGATGAAACCAGGAAAAGCCGAACTCCGTCGCGATTGAGGGCGAAAACCTTCACGGGCTCCACGAAAAGCTCATTGTCCTTGTCTTGATCCGGCAGCGACAAGGAAAAAGTCGCGACCTCAGTTCCCGTGCGATAGTCGTCGGACAGGAAGCCGTAAAGGGGCAATACGACCGTCGGGTGGTCCTGTGCCCGAGCTTGCGCCTCGGCCAACCCTCGCACGACGTCTTTGACCCCGCCTGCCTCCGCAATGCCGGCATATTCCCGCGAGACGTGCCACACGGTGGAATCGATGCTCACCCGTTGTTCCCCGTGAGATCCGGGCGCAGGACCTCCGCCCCGTCCAGATAGACCGGCACGGTGTCTCTTCGCTCCAGCGCCTCATAGGTCACCAGCGCGCGTATCACCCGTGGCAGGCTGCCGTCTATGCAGGGCTCTTGAGCGCAGAACAGTGCCGTGGAGGCGAACCCGACCCGGCGTAAGCCCGTGGCGGGATTCGCGGCTGTCAGGTCCACGGTGAGGGAATACATGATGCTCACGATGTGATTCTCGGCAATTGCGTTGGCACGCAGCATCTCGAGGGTCAAACGCACGGAGGCTTCTTCGATTGCAGGTCGGGTGTTCTCGGCCACCTGAATCGCCCCGCGTACCGCTTTTGTCATTTCTGTTCCCCTCCGGTCTTCATGCGCGCGGCCGCTAAATCACGCGTGCGAGGATCTCACGACGCTCGGCAAGCTCTATGGTCCGCGGGTTTCCCCTCATGCTCGAGCCTGAGGATTTGTCGGCCAGATCGGCAAGGCTTTCCGGCGGGATGCGATAGGAGCGCAAATCGGCGGGAAGATGATAGTCGCAAAGAAGGCGCCGAACCGTGTCCCCCAGTCGTGCCACACCGTTTTTTCCCATGAGCTTATCGATCCGGTCCGCTATGACCGGAGCATTCGCTTCCAGAACATAGGGAAGCATCACGGCGCAGGCGAGGCCATGGGGGACGGCGAAGCTTCCACCCAAAGCGGCGGCAAAACCGTGTGCCGCTCCGAGACCGGCATTGGCAAGAGCAATCCCGCTGATCGTCGCCCCATAGCTCGCTTTTTCACGCAGCCCCAGATCATGCGGGGATACGGAAAGGCCATCCAGAGCCTCGAGCATGAGCGGAAATGCCCCCTCGACGAGCGACATGACCGGTGGAGTGCTTCCCCGACTCACGTAGGACTCCACCAACTGCGTGAGGGCGTCCAGCCCTGACGTTCCCGTGACGCCCTGGGGAAGCGTCAGGGTCAATCGTGGATCGACGATCACCGCGTAAGCGAGCATATGTGCGGAACGCATGCTGCGCTTCACACCGCTTTCACTTATCTTGACGACGGCGTTCTTCGTGACCTCCGCCCCCGTGCCCGCCGTGGTCGGCACGGCAATCCACGGCACCCCCGGTGCCGGCACGGGACCGCTCCCCGCCACGCCTTCCAGAAAACGCTCGACCGGGCCCGGGTACCGCGTCAGAACCGAGAGCGCCTTTGCCGTGTCCAGGACGCTTCCGCCCCCGATGGCGAGGATCAGATCCGGGTGAAACGTCTGAGCGGCATTCATTGCATCGGCCAGGGATGTGACCGTCGGCTCGCCGTTGGGACATACCAGGCGCTCCACGACTCGGTCCCGCAACGCCGAGCCCAGCTCGGATTGGAGGATGGTGTCGCTCTGCGAATGGCGGCCCGTCACAACCAGGACGCGGGGTCCAGAGGCATCGAGTGCGGTCGCCAATCGGGATAATTCACCCGAGCCGAAATGGATCGTCCGCGGAATTTCCAGGGAAAAAGGAACCATGTCGGCCAGTATAGCTGTTTTTCAGGATTGCAGCCATTGCTGCACGAACCTCAGCGCGACGAGAAGTGTCGAACAAATGCCGAACGACAGCACGAGAAGCAGCCATCGTGCTATGAAGGCGCGCTTCTCAGTGACGTTGCGGTAGATAAGGAAGCCGGCGAGCCACACGCCCGTCACGAGCTCAAGACCGAGTGATATGCGCAGGAGCATGAGAAGAAACAGTTGTGTGGAATCCAGAAAATCCTGATAGTTCCCGACCACATAGAAGAAGAAAAGGAGGGCCGACGTGAGGAAAAAGAACACGACCGCCCGACCGACGAAACTGGACATGGAGGATGGAAAACGGTAGTGTCTCATGCGATCATCAGTATAGGACGGCACGGGACGGACAGGGAAGGGTCATGGAAAGGAATCGCTGCCAGAGAGAAACCGTGCTGAGCGCGCCAGTCACCGCCACGGACGTCGCGGAGTGAATCGGTGACCGACGACGGATATTTCTTCAATTTCGACAAGATCGCGTACGTGAAAGGGCGCCGTCCCCCGGGGTGTATCCTGTGCCTCGTGCGTGATGGCAACCCCGATGTGGTCGATCTCAGCGTGTGGCGCGACGATCTGTTCATGATTTCCGTCAATCTCTACCCCTACAATCCCGGCCACGTTCTCGTCTATCCCTGCCGCCACGTCGAGGACGTGCGTGAGCTTACCGAGGAAGAAGAGACGCATCTGACGCGCCTCCAAAGGTGGATTCTTCACCTCCTCGATCTCACCTGTTCCCCGCATGGCTACAATATCGGGTACAACATGGGCGGCGCGGCGGGAGCGTCGATCAGCCATCTCCATATGCACATCATCCCCCGTTACCCGCGCGAAACAGGTATGGCCGACCTGATTGCCGGTCGTCGCGTCCTTGTGGAAGACCCGCGGGAGACGACGCGCCGGCTGCGTGTCATGGTGGCTCAGGAGCCCTTTTCCAGCTCCAGAACCTGATCGAGAAGCTTCAGAAATATGCCAATCGCCTCCGAACGACCGTTGAGAATCTGTCCGAGCGTCTGATTGCGTCCACGGTACATGTGAAGCGTCTTCAACAGGGACCGCGTGTTGTCGAAAGTGCTCGTGCGAATCTCGTCGAAGATCTTCCTCACCCCCGTGAGGCATTCGCGGGCCTTGTCGATGAGGTCGCGGGCGTCTCGGTCCTTTTGCGCCACGAAGGCGCGGTAGCTCTTTTGCAGCAGGAGGTCGGTGGCCACACTGAATCGGAACCGACCCATCTGCTTGCCGTCCTCCTCATCCGGAGACAGGGATCTGTCGAAAAGGACGATACGCGCCTCCAAGTCCTCCAGTCCGGACATATTCTGCGTGAGCCTGTTCTGCGTAATGCGATTGTTCGCCAGCGCCGTTCCCGCGACGATCTGCGCGGCTTCCTGCATGGTGCCCTTGAATTGCTGCAGGATGTAATTGTAGAGGAGGGTCAAGCTGCGGATGCACGAGAAATAGGGAAGGCTCAGCTTTCGAAAATCGAAGTCGGGGTGTTCCTTATAGTAGGAAAACTCAACCATCTTCTGACCCTTGAGGACTTCCTGGATTTTGTTGCCGATCACCCTTTCCTTGATCGTGCCCAGACGTTCGTCGAGCTCGTGTCCGACCCGCGCCTTCAGAGTGGAAAAATACAGCGTGCGCAAATATAGGCGCGGCGCGTTGAAGACCAGCTGATACCAGGGGTCTTTGCGGAAGTAGCGCAGGAGATCCAGGAGCGGCACCACGGCCTCGAAGGAATCGATCTCCTTCACGAGGGCTTGGATGTCGGTTTGCAGGTGGGCAAGGTCATCCGCAGCTTTCTCGCGTGCCGCGTCGCTACCGGGCTTTGCGCCGTTGCGAATGGCAAGATAGTAGGCGATGGGTTCCTCGGCGTAGATGTAATCGGGTCCGCAACGATGAATGAGCGCGAATGAAACATAGAGCTGTTCCATCAGGTCGAGGGTCAGCATCACGGGGGCGTTCTCGAAGCTGGGATACTTGGCGTCCACGGCATCCGTGAGGTTGTAGCTGAAATAGCGGAAAAAGGAGGCAAAGGGGAATGAAGCGAGACGGCTTACGGCGAGGTGGAGTCGGGCCTGCTCTTCGAGCTGGAGAACGAAGCTCTCGGGAATGGATCGCACGTAATCGTTCAAACGGAGGGAGAGCTTCTTCTTTATTTCTTCCGTCTGGCCGGTCTCGGAAAATATCTGCTCCATCTCCTCCATGCCGATGAATTGATCGACGCCCTTTTTTGCCTGCTCCCACCGGCTTTCCATGTACCATGCGTAGGCGGCCCCGCGGACGGCCTTGTCCGACGCCATTGCATGATACACGCCGGCTACAAGCTGGACCTTGCGATAAAGGTCGTACAGCTTGCGGGCGAACTTGGAGGACAAGTCGCGGGTATCGAACCCGCTCAAGCCAGGGGTTTCCTGGCGGATCTTGGATCTCAGAAGACGCAGTCGAACCTCGAGAAAAACATCTTCCCGTGAATGCCCCGTCATGAAGGTCCGCAGCCAGACCATGAAGCGGACCCAGGCCGTGGCCTTCTTCATTTCGTACGTTATGATCTTTTCGCGCTCGTTATCGTGCAATTCGACCGGAACCGCCTCGTCGCTCTCCTCACGCTCCATCCGCTTCCCGATCCGATCGAGAAGTTCTTTGCGTTCTTTCTCGGGCAACGCCGTGGAAAGCTCTTCGAGCCGGCTCTTTTCCAGCATTACGATTCCTTCACGGTGGATTTTATCACGACAACCCGCCCATTGCGCGCTTCTACCTTAACGATATCGGCAATAGCACGGTTGCTGACCCCGGGGTACCCGCGACGAAAAACCAATCCATCCAATGGCCACTGGAGCCCCTCGGAATGCAACCCAGAGGCGCTGTTTCCGATGGGAAAGACAGAAACCGTGGCGCCCTTCCACCCCTCGAACACCCACTCCCCTTCTATCGGAAAAACCTCCTCCTTGTCCGTCTTCCAGGCGGAGGGCGGATTCTCCCTCTCGAAAAGCCCCATGATCGCCATGAGGTGATCCAAACGCCCACCTCCGCCTCCGGCAATCGAAATGCTCTGATACCCGCGCTCTCTGAGGAGGCGCATGCCGATTTCCGTGTCCGTCTCGTCCTTGTCAGTGGGGAATCGAAGAACGCGCTCAGGAGGATAGGCATCGAGAAGCCGTGGATCCGAAAGTGAATCCATATCCCCGACGACGAGGTCGGGCACGATCCCCGCGGTAAGGCAGAGATCGAGGCCGGAATCAGCAGCAACGATCCTTTGGGCCTCTCGAGCCATGGCGGCAAGGACACCGGGTGCGGGCCCCGCACCGCCGATGACGAGAAGCGCCCGATGCGCGTCGGGCGGCGTCGGACGGTTGGACATCTCAGGAGAATACCGATTTCCGGCCTCCGGTGCAATTGCGTGAAAGTCCTCAAGGACTTTGGGAATCCACCGAGCATTGAAAGTGGATCAGCAGCCGGACAGGGAAGTCCGGCCCATACGTTCAAGGAGGACTTCATGATCATCAATCACAACATGAGCGCCATCTTCACCGAACGCAATTTGAAATGGAACAACATTGCGTCGGACAAGGACATGGAGAAACTCTCGTCCGGCCTGCGAATCAATAGAGCCGGCGACGACGCCTCGGGCCTTGCCGTTTCGGAGAAGATGAGGTCGCAGATCAGCGGCCTGCACATGGCGGAGAGCAACTCCCAGAACGGCATCTCCTTCATCCAGACGGCGGAGGGTTACCTCCAGGAAACCCAGGACATTCTGCAGCGCCTGCGCGAGCTTTCCGTTCAGGCGTCCAACGGCATCTACTCCAACGAGGACCGCATGCAAATCCAGGTCGAGGTTTCCCAGCTGGTGAGCGAGATCAACCGCATCGCGTCGCACGCCCAATTCAACGGAATGAACATGCTCACGGGCAGGTTCGCACAGCCGACGGGGGAGAACGCAGTGACCGCCAGCATGTGGCTGCACATCGGCGCGAACATGGATCAGCGCATCCGCGTGAACATCGGCACCATGACGGCGCAGGGTCTCGGGGTGCAGGGCGTGAATGGAAGGCCGAGCACGGCCACCTTCATTTCCCTCTCGTCCCCGGACCGGGCCAATGCCGCCATCGGAGTGCTGGACCACGCCTTGCGCATGGTCAACAAGCAGCGCGCCGACCTTGGCGCCTACCAGAACAGGCTCGAGTACGCGATGAAGGGGCTCTCGATCGGCGCGGAAAACCTCCAAGCCGCGGAGTCCCAGATCCGCGATACCGACATGGCCAAGCAGATGGTGGAGTTCGTGAAGGACCAGATTCTCGTGCAGTCCTCCACGGCCATGCTGGCCCAGGCCAACACGAAGCCTCAGTCGGTTCTGCAGCTGTTCAAGTAAGATCGCTCAAGCGCTCAGAAGTGAAAACCGCCCCTTCCCGGGGCGGCTTTTTTTTGCCGTAGGCCTCCCGGCATTCGTCTCAAAGGCCTGCCCTTCTTATGCGTCAACCGTTTCTTGACATTGCGCCGGCTCTCCCCCGATACTCCGGGCCGTCATGCGCGTGCCATCCGTCGTTCGAGGGTTCGCGATTCCGTTTCGCGACGCCGGCCGTCAGTGCCATCTGGTGGGCGGCGCCGTTCGCGACATCCTCATGGGCCGCCCACACACGGATTTCGACATCGCCACCGACGCGCATCCCGACCAGGTGATGACGCTTTTTCGCCACGTCATCCCCACGGGTATCAAACATGGGACCGTAACGGTCCTCTTCCGGAGAACCACGTTCGAAGTGACAACCTTCCGCACGGAGGCCGACTATAGCGACGGACGCCGGCCCGACGCGGTCACCTTCACACCCTCGATCCTGGAGGACCTTGCGCGCCGCGATTTCACGATCAACGCCATCGCCTATGATCTTCTCAGCGATACCATGCGCGATCCTCACGACGGGCGCGGCGATATAGAGCGCAGGATCATCCGAGCAATCGGCAACCCCTCGGAACGATTCCACGAGGACGGCCTCCGGCCTTTGCGCGCCTGCCGATTTGCGTCTCAACTCTCGTTCGTCGTCGAAGAGGCGACACGTCGCGCGATCCCCGAGAGTCTTGACGTACTCTCGAAGGTTTCCGCCGAGCGGGTCCGGGACGAGCTTCTGAAAATTCTCGCCACAACGGCGCCGTCCGTAGGTATCTTGCTCATGCAGGAGACAGGAATCCTCAGCGTGGTTCTCCCCGAGCTTTTGGAAGGTATAGGGATGGCGCAGGGCCCGCTCCATTGCTACGACGTCTTTACCCACGCCCTCCACGCCTGCGACGCCGCCCCGCGGGATTCCCTCGTGCTGCGCCTAGCCGCACTCTTGCATGATGTCGGCAAACCGCGGACGCGCGGCGTGGGGACGACGGGACGCCCGACATTTTATGGCCACGAAACCGAGTCAGCGCGCATGACCGAGCAAATCCTTCTTCGGTTGAAGCTTCCCAATGTCGTAATCAAGGACGTCGTACATCTGGTGACCCATCACATGTTCAACTACCAGGAGGATTGGACGGATGCCGCGGTGCGGCGCCTGATTTCGCGGGTGGGCGAATCGTCCATCAAAGACATCATAGCCTTGCGTCGAGCGGATCAAGTCGGGATGTGCGATGAAAACGCGAATGTGTTCCCTGAGGGTCTGTTGCGATTTTCCGAACGCGTCGAATCGGTGCTTGCTGCGGGAAAGGCTCTCACCATAGCCGGTCTGACGGTGAACGGGAAGGAAATCATGGAGGCTCTCGGTATTCCCGCCGGTCCGAAGATCGGGATCATCCTGCATGAGCTGCTCCAGTGCGTGATCGATGATCCGCAGCTGAATGAGAAGAGCGCACTCCTGAAAATAGCCAAGAGATTGTACGCTGAAAGGCTCGGAGGAGGCTAAGAAGCTCGCCTCAAGGGCGGCGTGGCGGCGTGACGGCGCGCGGCGCCGGTTTTTCGGGCCTCAAAGAGGGCTTTTCAACGACATTCATCGCTTCAAAGGCGAGGCGAGCTGCTTCCTGCTCCGCTTCCTTCTTGTTCTTGCCTTTTCCCGCCCCGAACGAACGGTCCCCCACGTGCACCTCGATCCAGAATGTCTTGTCATGATCCGGGCCGGTCTTCTGCACAACGCGGTACTTCGGATAGGTCTTCATACGTTTCTGGACATGCTCTTGGAGAAGGGTCTTGTAGTCTTTCGCGTGCCTGTTCTCCAGAACCTTGTTGATCTCGGGAATCAACATGGTGTGGATGAACTTCTCCGCCGGCTCGAACCCAGAATCCAGGTAATACGCGCCGATGATTGCTTCCAGACAGTCGGCCAGTATCGCTTTCTTGGATCTGCCGCCCGAGTATTCTTCGCCCTTCCCGATGAGTATGAAATTGTCGACACGCAGACCGCGAGAGATCTCGGAAAGGCTCGCTTCGCTCACGACGAAGCTCTTGATACGGGCCAACTCGCCTTCCGGCTGGTCGGGGAGCGACGTATAGAGGTACTCGCTCACGACGAGACCCAGCACGGAGTCGCCGAGGAATTCCAAGCGCTCGTTGTTCTCCCCCGTCTCGCTGAGCTCATTGGCGAAGGAACGATGCGTGAAGGCCTGATTGAGAAACTCCAGCTCTCGAAAGCGTATCCCCGTATGCCGCTCGAAGAGCTGGAGCTCCTTCTTCCTTTCCGGTTTCAGTGCGACGGCGTGTGAACGCCTAGTTTTCTTGAACAAAACCTTCCTATTTCTTTACCTGCGAACGGATATACTCAAGGGCATCGCGCACCGTCTCGAACTCATTGGCCTTTTCGTCCGGGATGCTGATGCCGAGCTCTTCCTCAATGGCGTAGACAAGCTCGTACGTGTCGAGGCTGTCAGCGCCGAGGTCCTGGCGGAAGGAAGAATCGAGGGTTATCTTGGATTCATCAATCTCAAGCCTATCGGCAATAAGTTTCTTCATTTTCTCGAAAAGCTCGTCCATACAGTTCAACCTCCTATGAAAAAGATGTGCGAAAGTGCGCGAGGGGGTAGTCCCTGGATGCGCGAATGACGTCGTATCACGCCATTTCCTCTGGCTTCAAGATCTGCTTTCCCCTGTATTGCCCGCATTTCGGGCAAACACGGTGCGGCATGATCCGGTTTCCGCAATTGCTGCACTCGACAAGCGTGGGAACTGCCAACCGCAAGTTCGCCGTGCGGCGTTTGCGCCCCCTCGCCCTCGATATTCTCCTCTTTGGCAAAGCCATGTCACGTCACCTCAAAAAGTGGATTAATTTGATAAAGATACCGAAAGCTACACCAAGCACCCTTTTATGTCAAGGCGGCGCGGCTAATGAAGCCAGTGCCTGACCTACCTTCTTACGGCGTCTGAGCCGCCCGCGCTCTCATCTTGTCATGAAGAGCTTTCGCAACATTCGGCGGTACCATCCCCGAGATATCACCGCCGAATCCGGCGATCTCCTTGATGGCCGAAGACCGTATGACCGAGTATTTCTGGTCGGTCGGCAGGAATACCGTTTCGATTTTTGGATTGAGGGACCGATTCATCTGCGATAGCTCAAACTCGTAATCGAAGTCAGCGAGCGCGCGCACGCCACGAACTATGACGTGAGCACCGATGCGGTCGGCGAAATCGACGATCAGACCGCTCCAAGTGGAAACGGTGACATTTCCGAGGCCCTGCGCGAGGTCGGTCATCATCGCCAGTCGCTCTTCGGCGTCGAAGAGATATGTCTTCGAAGGGTTGACCGCAATCACCACTTGTACAGCGTCGAAAAGACGCGAGGCCCTCCGCAGAATGTTCAGGTGGCCGTTGGTGGGAGGATCGAATGTGCCGGGAAGCAGTACCTTGAACATGGAAACGAGCATAGCCGAGGTAAGCCCTATGGGGCAAGGTCTGCCTCGCGGATGCCCGAATGGATACTCACCAGGGGGAAATATCTTTGACAAACCGGGCGCCGGCGAATAGAATTGAAGGTAATGGAATCAGGTACCCGGATTCTTTGCTTTGCAGCCATCGCTTTGCTTATCCTGGGCTCCTGCGCCACAAAACCGCCCGCTGCGCAACCAACGCAGCCCGTTGTCCACACCACGGAGCCTGCGCCACAGCCAACGCCTGACGTTACGCCAACCCCCGATGTCAAACCCACTGAGGGATTTGTCGCCTCCGACGAGCTCTACAAGAAGACCTTCAGCGAAGTTCAAGATGTCGTTGCGGCACTGACGCGGATCATTACCAGTGCAGACTATGACCAGTGGATCGCCTACCTGACGGCAGACTATATCCGCGAGACAGGAAGCGCGGAGAATCTGAGTAAGGTATCCAGCGCCGGGGTGCTCAAAAAGGACGGGATTGTCCTCAAGAGCCTGAAGGACTACTTTCAAAACGTTGTCGTGCGCAGCCATTTGCAGGCAACCCTTGACGATATTCAGTTCGTCGATGCGACGCACGTAAAGGCCATCACACAGATCCAGGGCGCTTCCATCATCCTCTATTACCTCATCAGGGAGGAAGGCAGGTGGAAGATTGGAATCCAGCAAACCGAAGAGAAATGAATCAAAGGAACGGGAGTAGACCAATGACGACGAGTTCAGTTCAGACACGCCCCGCAGGATCGCAGGTCGTACGGCTTATTGCCGTCAGCGTGATTCTTTCGCTTGGCGTCGTGTTCGCCCTTCCAGCACAACAAACCACGGCGGCATCCACGAACAAGGAGCTCACGATCGAAGAGCTCTTTCTTCAGAGCGTCGAGTTCCAGATACTGCGTGAGAAGGCTTTTTCGGAAGATTACGAAATGAAGATGAACGCCCTGGACGACCTCGAGAAGAAGGTAGTCGACGGTTCGTATAAGGCCAACGATCGCCAGATCGAGGCGGTTCTCGAATACCTCGCCCTCGAGGGGTCGGGGCGCAGCACCCGCGAATCCGGCCGCGTCATCAACAATTTCCCGGAAGTCCGCCGTCGGTCCGCCAATCTGTTGGGACGCATTGGTACAGCGGATGCGGAAAACGCCTTGATTCGCGTGCTCGGCATCGATGAGGAGCCCACGGTGAAAGCCGAAGCTGCGTACGCTTTGGGGGTCATCGGCAACAACGACAACAATGAGGCGGTGCAGGCCCTCGTGTTCGCCTACAACCAAGAGGACCCGACAAAGCCGGACAACAATCTTGGGTACGCACTGTGTCTGGCTATGGAAAAGCTCGGCCTGAAAAACAAAGGCGCGATCAAGGATCCCAACGCGTTTCAGATGCTCGTGAAAATCGCCCAGGGCAACTACCTGCGAACCGTGAAAACCAAGGCGCTGCAGGTTCTCGACGAGCTGAAGAACGCGAGCTAGGGACGGGATCTCGCCGTAGCGCCTGCGGCGCTATTCGGCCGCCCGCTTGTTTGCGGTGCTGCGGCGGATGTCGTCCATCACCTCTTCCAGCCACTGATTCTCCGCCTCCAGGTGGATGATCCCTTTGCGGATTATGGCCTGAAGAAAAAAGTCGATCTCGTCGCGGAGTGAAACGAGGGTCCGCTGGAAGCTCTCCTTCTGTAAGACGGTCTTTTTCTGCTGCCCTTTGAGGTAATCGAGCACGGTCTCAGGCGGTATCTTGCTGAAGAAGAGGAATCGAAGGGTGAACTCGTCTTTTACTTTGTACGTGGAGCGCAACGGCTTCAAGAGCCATTCATCGAGCTTCTTTTTTCCCTTGTCGGTGATGGAGTAGATGTTCTTATCGGCGGCTTTCTTGCCGGGCTCGGTCTTCTTTGTTACCCAGCCGAGCTCTGACAGCCGTCGAAGCGTGGGATACAGCTGGCCGTAAGAAACGGACCAGACGTTTCCCAGCGCCCCTTCGAATCGTCTCTTGATCTCGTAGCCGTACTTCGGGCTCTCCGCGAGGAGCCCCAGCAGTGCGAATTTTAACGACATTCCGTTCTCAGCACGGCACCTGGAGAGTCTTTTTCCACTCCTGAGGCAACTCTTTCTCTTCGTACTGGATACGTTTGCGGATCACGAATTTTGTCGGACCTCCGGGGGGACGGAACTCCAATATCCCGAAGGTCCCCCCCCCGAGATAGCAGATGCGTTCCTGCGGTGCCACTTCATTTGCGTCGTGCAGCTCGCGCATGACGCATTCAAAATGAGTGGGCTGCCGTGCGATCTTGTGCGTCAGGGCAGACGCAAGATCACGCACTGGCTTGCCGCAAATGGGACAATCGGGGTATACGAGCGGCATTTCCGGCCAGGCGGGTCGCGAAGCTTCGGCAGGCTGTGCCGCGGGGCCTCTGACACCCGGACGTCCCTCCCGACGCTGACTATTCCCGCGGCCGGGCGGCGTTTGACGCTGTGGTCGGGCTCCTTGAGGCTGCCCGTCGTGGTCAGTCTGCGGTTTCTGTTGCTGCCCCTCGGGTGCGGTGCCGGGTTTGTGCCTGCGCCGATTGTTCCGGCGTCTGAAACTGCGCGAGCTCATGCGCTATTCTCCGTGCTCGAGATTCCTTGTGAGGTCCTGCGCGATCTTTTGGATAGCCTGCAGCAAGTAATCCTCATCATGTATCTTTATCTTGAGCTCTGCAAGCTTCTTGGGATCGGTTTTTTTGGCAATCCGCACCATCAGTCGATCCCCTCCCCGCCGAAAGCGTCTTCAATGTGAATGACGCGATGATCCCGGCCCGATATGAAAACCACGTCGAATCGCGGCCGCCGCCCCTCGGCACGGGGGAGGCCGCTGAGATAGGCACGCGCTGCCCGCGCTATACGCGACCTCTTGCGAGCGTCAATGGAGTGTGCAAGCTCTTCCTGCGGCAATGAAGCCCACGATTTGACCTCGACAAAGGCTATGACGTCATCGCGGGTGATCACGAGGTCGATCTCCCCCGCGCGAGCCCGAACATTGCGATCCTCCACGGTCCAGCCCCTGGATTCCAAATACGCCGCGGCGATTCGTTCCCCTTCGGCGCCCTTTTGTGTCGTGGAAAGCGCAGTGACGCTCATTGTCCGCCCGCTCCTTGCGCGGGGGCCAGTGATTTGGGATCCACGGCCTTCACGATAAAGGTACCCTTTTTGGTGAGCAAATCGACAATCTCGCGTTCACTTCGAGCATTGCCGTACTCGTCAATGATCAGCTCCACGGACGGCCGGAGCGGCGCCTCGGCGTGCGTCTCCACGACGCGCCCAATCGCTGAGGTATTCAGCTGCACGATGCTCCCGATGGGATAGATCCCCATGCTTTCCAGGAACACCTTGAGAATCTTTGGATCGAAGTGACTGCCATTGTCACTCAGCACGTTCTTCATTGCGCTGTAGCCGATCATGGAGTTGCGGTGAGGCCGATTGTTGATCATGGCGATGTACGAATCAGCCACCGCCACGATCCGCGCCGACAGATTGATGTCTTCTCCATGGAGCTTTCGCGGATAACCCTGACCGTCCCAGCGCTCATGATGCTGCAATGCAATGACCCCGATTTCTTCCGGATACTTCAGCTCCTTCGAGATGAGTCGATAGGAGTGGATGGGGTGGGTACGGATCTGGTTCAGCTCGTCAGGGGTGAGCTTTTCCTTCTTTTTCAGGATGGATTTCGGCACCTTGACCATCCCGAGGTCGTGAAGCAACGCTCCCGTGGCAAGCTGGATGAGACGATGGCTGGTGAACTTCAGCACGGTCCCCATGATGGCCGAAAGGATGGTGACGTTGATGATGCTGGCCGCGATCTTGCGCTCGATCCGTCCTCCCATGAGGATGAGCTGTATCATCTCGTTCTTGCCTTCCTTCACCTTTTCCAGGAGAAGATTCACGGTAGAGTCGATCTTGGCTCGGTCAACCTCCTCACCTTGGGCGATGCTGTTGGCGATGTGTTCGTATTCGTCGATGGCGCGCAGATAGGCGTCAAGATTGTTCTTGTCGGCGGCGGGCATGTCACGGAAGCTCGCCGCGTCGATCGTGGGCTCGAGGCTGCGGGGAGTGTCCGCAACGAGAGAGCCGTCGGTTTTCACCTCCGCGATCTCCCATCGAATGAGACGATCGATATCCTTCTGACGAATGGGAATTCCGGGCGGCACGAAGACATTGTCTCCGTCCATATAGACGGGCTTGTCGAACTTCATTCCGTCACGGAGATCGAGAGTCTTGATGCTTTTCATGCGTTCGCCCTTACGGTCCGGACGAAGACCAGAAGCTGGGCAATCACTTCATAGAGGCTCTCGGGAATGAGCGTATTCACGTCCAATTCCATGAGCGATGAGGCAAGCTCGGGCCGCGCCACAATGGGCACCCCACTCTCCCGCGCAATCCTCAAGATAGCCTCGGCCACCGCACCCCTCCCCGAGGCGAGAACGAGTGGCGCGGGCAGGTCCTCCGTATAATGGAGGGCGACCGCCGTGTCCTTCCTCATCCCTCACCCCACCGTGTCAATGCTGGGGAGGGCCTCGCCCTCCCTGATGGGGGTGAATCCGTCAAACGCATCCCCCACATTGATAGTATCGTCAACTTCCAACCCCATGTTATTGAATTTTGAGCGTAACGCGCCCAAAGCGCGCGCCGCCGCGCTGCGGACTGCCTCCCCATCGCAGAATATGGAAAGCTGTTTTTCCTTGCCGGCAAGCGGAAGATGGAAGCTCATGTCCTCGGTGCAAAGAGTGAGCGCAAGGGGGCGTTTTGCGAAGGGATCGAAGAGGATTTTGATCGTTCCGGCCACCCGATCGCCCTGATAGTCGAATGCAAAGGGAATCACGACCCAGGATTGAGAGGCGCCCTTCACGTGATTGTAGGCCTGAAGCGCGTTCCTTGCCGCTTCGGGCTTCTCGGACAGACTGGAAACGAACCGTTTAACGTCCTGAGCCGTTTCAGGCATCTGTCGGCCCTTATGTCGCCGAGGATCCTGACCGCCTTTCCGGCCGAATCCAAGCACGGGTAGGAGCAGGCCCGTCACGCCGGCGGCGGGGTCGAAACCCTTGTCAATGAGGGTGGCGGCGGCCCGTGCACCTTCCCGAGGCTCGACGCCGGACCGTGTGAGGAGCGCCTTGACCTTCTGGATAGTACTGGCCTGTATGGGTAGTCCTGATTGCGAAAGAGCGCGCGCAATGAGCTCCTCGGCGCCCCCGACCTGAAGTCCCAGCCCCTGGAGAGCCGCGCGGACGGCGTCCGGCGCGGTATCGGCGATGGTCAGTATGAGCTTTCCAAGATCCATGCCTATCCGTGCCCGGAGCACCGATCCGATCTGAAGCGGGAGATCCGAGGTGGCGGGATACACCCGCCCGGCGATCCCCACCGCCCACTTCCCCGGATCGAGCTGCTTTATCACGCGCACGGATACCACATCGCCCGGATGCATCCCCGGCTCGGGCCTGATAGCGAAGTGGATGCTGCCTTGCGCGGGGCCCGGTGTCAGCGGCATGTCGGGTCTTGGCAGCCGGTCGGACGGACCGTCCTCAGGTCTTCTCCGGCGTCGCGGGAGCGGCCTCTTCGGACCGTTCGGCTGTGCCGGTCTCGGGCACTTTCTCCCTCCTGCGGTGGATGAGCTCCTGGACCTTGGCGGCCTTGCCGGAGCGGCCACGCAGATAGTAGAGCTTGGCGCGGCGGATGCGTCCCTCGCGCACGCGAACGATCTTGGCAATCTTCGGGGAGTGCAGCGGGAAGATCCTCTCCACCCCGACGCCGTAGCTGATCTTGCGGACGGTGAAGGTCTTGCGCAAGCCGTCACGCTTCATGGCGATCACGATGCCCTCAAAGACCTGGATGCGCTCGGTCTTGCCTTCGATGATCTTGTAATGCACCTTTACGGTGTCGCCGATGCGGAATACCTCGGCGTTTTCCTTCAGCTGCTCAGCCTCGAGGGCTTTCATTACGTCCATGGTCGTCTCCTTCTTCTCTGATCTGCCCTGCGAGCTTTCGCACTTCGGCGGACAAGCCGTCGGAATCCAAAAGCTCGGGGCGATTCTTCATCGTCTTCTCGACACTCTTCAAGAGCCGCCACTGGCGGATCTTCTCGTGATGCCCCGATATGAGAACATCCGGCACCCGCATACCGCGGAAAGTCTCCGGCCGCGTATAGTGCGGATACTCCAGCAGCCCCTGCGAGAAGCTCTCCTCCTCCAGGGACTCGTCGGTGATCACGCCCGGCACCAGACGCGACACGGAATCCACGACGGCCATCGCGGCCACCTCTCCGCCGGACAGCACGTAATCGCCGACGGAAAGCTCGTCCGTAACGAAGGCGTCGATGACTCTCTGATCGATGCCTTCGTAGCGGCCACAGAGCAGCGTGAAATCTCCCGCTCCGGCAAGCTCGCCCGCGACCGCCTGGGTATAGCGCCGACCGGACGGAGTGAGATAAATCACCCGCGTGCCGGGGCTCGCTACTGCCTCGATGGCCGCTACGATGGGCTCGGGCTTCATCACCATCCCCGGCCCGCCGCCGTATGCGGCGTCGTCACAGACATGATGCTTGTCCGTCGCAAAATCGCGAATATCGACCACCCGTATCTCGATCAGCCCGCGCGCAATTGCCCGCGCCAGGATGGAGCTCGCGAGATACCCTTGGAAAAGATCCGTGAACAAGGTGAGGATGGTGATTCTCATTCGAGTATCTCACCCTCGAGGAGCTCTATCCTGCCGCGATCAAGCTCCACCTTCCCGATGAAGTGTCCCGTGAAAGGGACGAGTATCGTCCGTTCCGCGGTTTGCACTTCCAACAACTGCGCCGGCCCGCCATCCCATACGGAGCGCACGGGCCCTATTTCCTTCTCGCCATACCAGAGCACGCAACGACATAGATCCGCCGTGTAGTACTCGTCGGCCACGAGCGGGACAGCCAGGGCCCGCGGCATCCAGATCTCGCTTCCCACCAGCCTCTGTGCCAGCTCGGGGGTGTCCACCCCTTCGATGGCCATGATCAGACCATGAGGGTGTGGCCTCGTTCCTGCAATCCGCAGCCGCTTATCCATTCCGCCCAAGCGGAAGACGGCCTCGCGGAGCGAAGCGACGTGGTCGGGCTCGCCGGAAAGGCATTTCACCTTCAGCTCACCGCCCACCCCGTGGGTTCCCGTGACCACGCCGACCGCGAAGAAGGACGGGTCAGGTGACTCCCGGTCAGGCCGGACAGAGCCCATGAGGGGCTCCCGTCAATCGAGAATCTCGAGAACGACCCGCTTGCCCGATCGCGTGGAAGCGGCGCTGAGAAGCGTGCGCACCGCCTTGGCAATACGGCCGTGTTTCCCGATGACTTTCCCGATGTCGCTCTCGGCGACCTTCAGCTCCAGTATGGTGGACTTCTCGCCCTCGATCACGTTCACGACAACGCCCGCCGGATCGTCCACGAGAGTCTTCGCAATGTACTCGACGAGATCCTTCTCCATGGACCCTCCCTTCGGGCTCAGCCCTACTTAGCGCCAGCGGCGATGCGATTCAAGAGCTGCTTCACCGTTTCGGAAGGGGTTGCCCCGCGTGCGAGCCAATCCTTCACCTTTGCCTGGTCGACGGTGACCTGCTTCTCCAGCTTTTCGATGGGATGATACAGACCGATTTCTTCCAGAACGCGTCCGTCGCGCGGCGTGCGCGAATCCATCACGACGATGCGGTAGAACGGCCTCTTCTTGGTTCCAAATCTTTTCAGCCTGATACGAACGCTCACTGGCGTCCTCCTTCTCTTCATGTGGGCTCTCGCTGTCCAGCGCCCCCTTCCAGGGTCGCCGGGCATGTGCTGCCGCCCCTCGCGCGACTTCGACGCCTGGGGCTATGCCCCGCCCCCGAGCTGCGACATCATCTGCGCCTGATATTTCGAATTCTTGGACATCTTCTTCATCATGAGACACGTCTTCTCGAATTTTTTCAAGAACCTGTTCACGTTGAACACCGAGGTGCCGCTTCCCCGCGCAATGCGGGTCCGCCGCTTGGGACCGATGATGCGATAGTTCTTCCTTTCCGCGGGCGTCATGGAAAGCATGATCGCCTCCTCCCGCTTCATCTCCCGTTCGTCGATCTTCTCCTCCGCGCCGGATCCCTTGAGCCCCGGAATCATGTCCATGAGGGACTGGAGGCTTCCCATCTTATGCATGCGTCGATATTGATCGAGCATGTCTTCCAGCGTGAAGCTCTCCGAGGCAAGCTTGTCCTGAAGGCGTTCCGCCTCGCCCTGCTCCATGACGGCCTGGGCCTTTTCGACGAGGCTCACCACGTCACCCATGCCGAGAATGCGCGATGCCACACGCTCGGGATGGAACGGCTCCAGACCGTCAAGCTTCTCGCTGACGCCCACGAACTTGATCGGCTTGCCGGTGATGCTCTTCACGGAAAGCGCCGCTCCACCGCGGGTGTCCGAATCGAATTTCGTGAGGATCACGCCCGTGAGGGAGACCTTCGCGTCGAACTCTTTAGCGATCTCCACCGCGTTCTGACCCGTCATGGCATCGGCAACCAGAAGGACTTCCGTTGGTTTTGCCACGTCGCGAATGCGGACCAGCTCGGCCATGAGCGCGTCGTCGGCCTGCAGACGGCCCGAAGTATCCACGATCACTGTGTCGTACAATTCACGACGGGCGCGGGCAAGACCGGCTTCCACCACGCGGACAGGGTCCTTGGAATCCTCGCGGTATATGTCGACGCCGGCCTTTTCCGCCAGGACGGCAAGCTGTTCTATGGCCGCAGGACGCACGAGATCCGCGGCGATGAGCAAAGGACGGCGGCCCTGCCCTTTCAGGCGGAGGGCGAGCTTCGCTGCCGTGGTGGTCTTTCCCGAGCCCTGCAAACCGGCAAGGAGGATGACGGATTGAGTGTCCGGGCCTTTCAGGGCAAGGCCCTGGTTCTCGCCGCCGAGAAGGGCCACCATCTTGTCGTACAAAAGCTTGACGAACTGCTGTCCCGGTGAGACGGAGCGCAGAACATTTTCGCCCATCGCCTCCTCGGTGGCCTGATTTACGAATCGGCGCACGACCCGGAGGTTGACGTCTGCATCGAGAAGGGCGATCTTGATTTCGTTGATCGCGTCTTGAATGTTCTTTTCAGAAATATGGGCCTTGCCGCCGATCTGGCGTACCAGATCGCTCAGCTTGCCGCTCAGTCGTTCAAGCATTCTCGTCCATTCTTGTGCCGGCCGGGAATCGCCAGCTTATCAGCGTAAGTATAAAACAGGCAAATATATACCGAGATTGGTCTCCAATGTCAAGGAGGGGAGCGTTTCTACGGCGTTGCGCCCCCTACTTTGTCGATCCGGACTTCGATTGTCGGGACACATACCGTGGCTCGAGTGTCGTGTACGCGCCGCTCCAGATGCGCATGATCGCCACCGGCAGCTGCGAAAGTCGGTGGGTCTTGCGATCCATGTCGAACGTGCCCTCGAGGCCTTTGAAACCGGTCAGGATCTCCAGCGCATCACGCACTTTCTGCGGACTCGAGGATCCGGTTTTCCTGACAGCCGCAAGGATCAGCCCCACCGCATCCCAACCGGGTACGACTGCCGTGCGCGGTTTTTCTCCATACTTGGTGGCGAATCGGACGGAGATGTCCCCCAGGCCGACATCGTCCGGAGAAATGCCCATGGCGAACACGACGCCATTTGCCGCCGCGCCCGCCCGGTCGATCAGTGGCGCATACCAGCTCTGATTGCCGAGGATCAGGGGCTGAAAGGCGACGTCAAGGGCCTCTTTGGCCAGGGCCGCGTTCTGCTCGACCGAACCGCAGACGAAGAGGGCTTCAGCGTGGGCCGCTTTGACGGCATCGAGAGTCGCGGCGTAGTCGCCTGGCGGCATCTCCAGGGACACGGCAAGAACCTTACCAGCCCTTTTTATTCCCGCTTCGAAGGCGCGCGCCTCGATCAGCGAGACCACGCTGGACGGGTCATAGAGGGTCGCGTAGCGCTGGAGCTGAAAGTGCTCGGCCGCGTACGCGGCGAGCCCTGCGCCGATCGTGGCTGCCGTCGGTTGCACGAGAAACGTAAACTGGCGGGCTGGGCCGGTCGCATCGGGGATCTCAGGGTTGAGATCCGGCGAAGTCACCCGATCATCGATGCTCAGGGAAACCAGCGGGACGTGAGCAAGGTCGGCGACGGGGCTTACCGCAAGACCAGCGTTCGGGACGGAGGATCCGATGACTGCCGTCACTTTCCTTTCCTGGGCGAGCGTTGTGTATGCTTTCACGGCCTCGGTCGGATTCTGCTTCATGTCCAGGACGATGAGGTCCACCATCCTTCCCCCGACGCCACCGCTCTCATTGATCTGTTCCACGCGCAGCTGCGCGCCCTTGACGGCGTCATTTCCGTCGCGCGCCCCGCTGGAGCTGAGATCGGCGTAGATCCCGAGATGGATGGGTCCGGTTTCGCGGACGGCGGAAGGTGAAACGCACGAGCAGAGAAACGCGAGGAGGCATACGCTGAGGACGAGCGCAGTTGGGCGTGGCATGGAAACCGCAGTATAACAGGTCCCTTCACGCGCGCCTACGGTCAAGGCGCACGGCCCGGGTCGGGCCGGAGAAAGTTGCTCGCCCGCGCCCGATTCAGCGCACGTGGATGAAGTGACGGTCGATGTACTGCACGCGTTGGCGCGCCGCGTCGGCGAAGGCGCTCTCGGGATAATTGGTGAGAAGATTGTTGTAGAGATCCCGGGCCTGGGCGATGTTGCGGAAAGTGGAATCGGCTTCCAGTATCTGTGCGGCGATGAAATCCGCCTCGTCGCGATAGGAGCCGGTTGGGAATCGCGTTGCGTAGGTGGCCAGAAGCTGCAATCCAACGCCGATCTGCGCGGTGTCGCGTTCCATGCGCGCGGCCATGATGAATGTCTCTTCGGTCCCTGAGTCCTTCAGGGCGAGGAACTGCTTCAGGTCCGCCATCAAGGCTTGCTGGTCCTTCTGGACGACCGCGACCCGCATGAGCCCGTCCACGGCACTTGCCGTGTACTGGTTTTGAGGCGCGAGGTTCTTCGTGTAGAATTTTGCCGCAGCGTCATAGCTATTCATGTGCATGTACAGCGCGGCGATTCGGTCGTTGAGGCTCGGGTTGCCGTCCCTGTAACCTTTCATGAGCTCCGCGACCGCCGCCTGGTACTGCCCGAGACCCGTGAGGGTATCGGCATAGGCCGGGTCCCCTGTTTCCGGGACGGCCGCATCCGGGATCGATTGCGTCTGGGTGGCCGCTGAAAAGTCCTGATCCGATACGACATGGACACGCACCGTTTCTTTCACCGATTTGCCTGTGGTGTTGTCCTGCTGGACAAAATCCAAATCATAGGTTCCAAGCTGCAACGCCTGGAATGTAAACCAGGTCTTATTGTTCCTGTTTTCCTTTGTCTTGAATGAAATCCCGTCCGCTTGCGCCGACTTGTCGGGAAAGCCGAGAAAAAGGAAACCCAATCCGTCGAGACCCACCTGGAGCTGATCGCCCGTGCGCGCGTAGATTTCACGCAGGGTACCGTAGCTCTGGGCCGGCGCATTCGTGGTGGCGCTGGCATCTGCCGCCGCGCCCCCGGCGGTTCCACCGGTCGCTCCTGCGCTCGCGGAACCGCTGCTCGACGGCGAGGAGACGGCGGAGGCACTCTGCCCCGTGGTCTTGACGGCCGGTGTTGCCGTCGCGCCGGCGGCAGCGGGTTGCACCGTCGACGCGCGCCCCTGCGCCGAAGTTGGAGGCGTGCCCGACGCCGCTTGCACCCGTGGCTGCGCTGCGATAGTTGCTCGCGCCAGGCCGGAACTTGCGGCGGGTTTTGCCGCCGCAGCCGCTGTCGGGCCTGCGGAGGGCGCGTCGGGGATGGCCAGCACATAGACGGCTCGCGCACGGGGACTCGGCGGCGTCAGGAATCCGAGGTCCGGCTTCATTACCGTGGTGGGAATTTCGGGAAGAAAAAGGGCTCCCACCGATTCTGGGGGAAGTCTGGCAGCGACTACGGACGCTGATTCCACGCTCGCCGTTGCAGGGACGACTTCCGGAAGGGTTGGCGCGTCGAGTGCGTAGGCGGTGTCGTGTGACGGCGCAACGGCCGCGGAGACGGAGGGCGAATCAAAAAGCTCGACCGTCACGGATCGAACGGTCGGAATCGTGGCACAACCGGCAAGAATGCAGGCAATGACGCTCGCTGCACCAAATTGACACAGAACCCGCATCGGTTCCCCCTCCCAGAAAAAACCGAAGACGAACGCTCTCCTGTTCGCCCTTGAATATATACCTAGGGCACTTTTTCGAATAGCTGACGCATATTCTGGTCGTTCAACGACGACACGATTTCCGTCGCGATCTGGCGCGGTGGAATCCAGTACCGGGCAATCAGCGCCGGACTCCATTTCTGGAGTCGTGGCCGGAATGGCTCATAGTGCTCGGCCCCATCGATTGCTGCGACGGTGGGGAGCATGAAATCATCTGCCGAAATGCCCAGGTCTTCCGGGCGCAACGCGGCAGCGGACGCGCGGGAGACGGTTTCCGGTGGCGCCACCTGTGCCGCCTTCTTTGCCCTCGCGCCGGAAGCCGAGGCCACCGCCACGAGGGTTATCACGAACGCGACGAGAGCGACGCCGACGATGAGCACGACCTCAAATCGTGGCCATCGGACGTGCAGTCTCCCCCTTATCCTTGCTATCCAGGCGAATGGCGACAAGTTTCGAGACACCGGACTCCTCCATCGTCACCCCGTAGAGCACGTCGGCTCCCGCCACCGTGCGCTTGTTGTGAGTGATGACAATGAATTGCGAATGATTGGAGAACTCTTTCAGCAAATTCGTGAGCCTTCCCACGTTCTCTTCATCCAGGGCGGCATCGATCTCGTCCAGGAGGCAGAACGGCGATGGCTTTACCATATAGATGGCGAACATGAGGGAAACGCCCGTGAGCGACTTTTCGCCGCCCGATAGGAGGGTAATGTTTTCGAGCTTTTTGCCGGGCGGCTGAGCGAACACTTCGATGCCGGATTCCAGCGGCTTGTCTGGGTTTTCGAGGCGCAGCTCCGCGCGCCCGCCGCCGAACAGACGTCTGAATACGGTATGGAAGTTCTTTTTGATCTTGTTGTACGTGTCCAGGAACAGCTCGGTGGACTCGTTGCGGATTTCGGTCGTGACCTTTTTGAGGTCCTCGCGGGCGCGCGTGAGGTCGGCAAGCTGAGCGGTAAGAAAATCGAACCGGTCTTTCACTTCGGCGAACTCTTCCGGCGCCATGAGGTTCACCTGGCCGAGCTTGCGCATCTCTTCGCGCAATTCCGCCAGACGCGGCCGCAAATCCTGATTCGGTTGGAGATCGGGGATGCGTGTCTCGTACTCCGACAGGTCGCGCGAGAACCTTTCAGCGAAGCTCGCGTGCATGTCCTTGATCTCGGTGCGGATCTCCGTCACTTCGATCTGCATTTTCTCGATTTCGGACTGTGCCTTTGTCAGGAGAAGGCTCTTTTGCTTTCCATCCTCGGCTTGCGAGGAAAGCTCTTTGTTGCGTGAGGAGATCTCCCCCTCCAGGCCCGAGAGGGCCGAACGGGCTACTTTCTCCTGCTCTTCGATTCCAAGACGCTCGCGTTCCGCTGTTGCCGCCTTCTGCTGGGTTTCCGTTACCCGTGTCCGCGTCCCGGCGATCTGGAGGCCCAGATCCTTCAGATGCGATTCCTGCTCGGCGAAATCGCGTGCCAGACGTCCGATCTCCTGCTCCACGCCGGTCTTCTGAGTTTGGAGACGGGCCAGGTTGACGCGAAGATTTTCGAGAGTCTTGCGGAATTCCTCGATCTTCTGACGGAGACTCGCGTTCTCGCGCGCCAGAGACTCGCTGTTTTGACGCAGCTCGGCGATTCCGGCCGCCCGCTCGTTGATGCTTTCGTCGATCTCACGCTTGCGCGTGATAATGCCCTGCGGCGCCAGGAAATCGTCCAAAAACGAAGGCGCAAACTTGCGATAGCGTTCGAACAGACCGTCGAGGGATCCGATTTTTTCAAGCGACCCTTTCAACACGGCAAGGGTTGTTTGGACCAGCTTTTCGTGCCCGATCTTCACGAGGTCCTGAACCTGTGCGGCGTCCTCGAGCAGGGTGACTTTTCCGCCCAGTTGAATGCGCAGGCTTTGAAGGGCCCCGGTGATCGCCTCTTCCACGGTGGCGCGCTCGCTGCCCGAGTACCCCATCTCTTTGAGGCGGGCATCCAATTGAGTCACGATGTCATCCGTCACGGCGCGCAATTGGAGCCTGAGATCTTCTATACCGGCTTCCAGTCCTTGGACCTTCTGCCCGTTGCCCCGTATCGACTCTTCGTTGCGGCTCACGCGCTCTCCGAATCCGTCGATATCGGCGGTAAAAGCCTCGATGTTTCCTTCCGTTTCCTCGATCCGGCCCGCGAGATCCGTCAGGCCCTGCTGCTTTTTCTGGGCCTCGGCGTCGATCTCCTGGAGCTTTCTTTGAATGCTCTGCTCCCGGGCGGATTCAGCCTCTATGGATCGCTCCAACTCGGCTATGCGCTCTTTGAACATGCGGATCTGGCTTTCCCGTGTGTTCTTCTCCATGTCCAGCTGATAGAGCTTCTTGTGGGACTCCACGAGCTGCGACTCCATGGAGTTTACCAAGTCCACCTGTTGGGCAATGGAATCGTTGATTGTTTTGATTGCGTGCGCGATCTCGTCACGCGTCTTGCTCTTCTCTTCCAGACGGGCTTCCCGTTTTTTCTTGTCTTCCAGAAGCCCTTTCAGCCGCAGGAGCTGAATCTCCAGCTCTACTTCGAAGATCCGCTCGCGCAACGTACGGTACGCTTCCGCTTTTTCCGCTTGCGCCTTGAGCGAGTTGTAGCTGCGCCGCACCTCGTCGAGGATGCCCTCGACGTGGCGCATGTTCTCCTCGGTCTTCTCGAGCTTTCGCTCCGCCTCCTGGCCGCGCACGCGGAATCGGGTTATCCCGGCGGCCTCCTCGAATACGAAACGGCGTTCCTCGGGTTTGTTGGAAAGGAGCTGGTCGATCTTGCCCTGCTCCATGATGGAATAGGCGGACTTGCCGATTCCCGTGTCGAAGAACAGCTCGCGCACCTCACGGAGCTTCACCGGATTATTGTTGATGTAGTATTCGCTCTCCCCCGAGCGGTACAAGCGGCGTTTGATGGCCACCTCGGGCAGGTCCAGCGGCAGGACTTCGTCCTGGTTGGAGACGAGCAGAGTCACTTCCGCAACGCCGAGGGGCTTTCGCGTCTCGCTGCCGGCAAAAATGACGTCGACCATATTTTCCGCACGCAGGGATTTCGAGGATTGCTCCCCCAGAACCCATTTCATCGCGTCTACGACATTGCTTTTTCCGCAGCCATTGGGACCCAGGAGGGCGGCCACTCCGTCGGTAAACTCGATCTGAACCTTGTCCGCGAATGATTTGAAACCGAAGATCTCAAGAGTCTTTAGAAACACTTCCGCTCCCAGTTGAATCGCGCTACTATGGCCGGAGTAGTTAACACCCAAACCGGGGGGTGGTCAAGGCGGCTGATTCTCACCGCGACTCCCCGCGCGGGTGACGGGAGGGCGTTTGGAGGCAGCGAGCGGACGGGTCTGTGGCATTGACGAGGCGGGGCGCGGTCCGCTTGCCGGTCCGGTGACGGCCGCCGCCGTGATTTTGCCCGATGATTTTCCCGTTCGCATCCTTGCCGATTCGAAGGTCCTTTCGGCCGCGCGAAGGACGGCGGCGGCGGCCGTCATTCGGGAGCGCGCAATCGCGTGGGGCATAGGGTGGGCGTCGCACGAAGAGATCGATCGATGGAATATCCACAATGCTACCTTGATGGCGATGAAACGGGCCGTGCAAGCCCTGGAGACCGCTCCTGATCGTCTCCTGGTCGATGGCCTGTTTTGTCCTGACTGCGCTCTCCCCGCCGTTGCCATCGTCAAGGGCGATGCCACGGTGCCGTGCATCATGGCCGCCTCCATTCTTGCAAAGACAGCGCGCGACGCGTGGATGGAGGAATACGCCAAAGAAGAGCCGGAGTATCGATTTGAAAAGCACAAGGGGTATCCGACGGCGGAGCACCGGCGATTGATCCTCGCGCTCGGCCCGTCACGCATTCAACGCACGAGCTTCCGTGTCAGCTCCCCTTGACGTATTTGACGGCGGCCTCAAAGGCCTCGAGAAAGACAGACAGATCTTCTTTGAAGACAATGACCGACCTGCGCTCGAACTGGTCTTCCCCATTTTTCTTGCTTTCCACGATATTAAGGAAAACATCCCCGGTTCGATTTTCTTTGACATTGAAAAAATAGGTTCGTTTCGCCGTATTGGCCTTGGAAGAGAAAACTTCGCCCCGCGTTCCCATTTCCCACCCCTTTTCCCGAACGATTCCCATCCGGAAGCACTATAACCTTCCCCGCCACTGCTTTCAATGAACGCCTTTACTTGACCTTCAAGGCCCCTGCTGATAGATTGAGGATCATACGCGTCCGTCGTATAACGGTAATACCCCAGCCCTCCAAGCTGGAGCAGTGGGTTCGATTCCCATCGGACGCTCGCGACGCAGACTGGGGGGCCGAAAGCCCCCCGTTTTGTTATTCTTGAAGTGGGTGCTCCATGGGAATGTTTCGCAGCGTTCGACGCAATCGGATCGTCAAGGAAAACCTCCTCCCCGCTGACATCTGGGAATGGCTTGTGAAAGATCATCCCATCCTGGAAGGCCTGTCAGAGGAATCGCTTCTGCGCTTGCGCCAAACCTCCACCCTCTTCCTTCACGAGAAAAACTTCGAAGGAGCCGACGGCCTCGATCTCACCGACGGGATGCGCGAGGTTATCGCGGTGCAGGCCTGCCTCCCGATACTGGAATTGGGCTTCGAGGCCTACCAGGAATGGAAGACAGTCGTCGTCGTGCCTGACGTGTTCATCCAGGAGCACACGGTCTTCGATCGATCAGGCGTGGTTCACGAATGGGACGAGGACAACAGCGGCGAATCCTGGGATGACGGCCCCGTGGTCCTTTCCTGGAAAGATGTCGAAGCCTCCGGGTGGGGAGACGGCTACAACGTCATCATCCATGAGGCGGCCCATCGGCTCGACCTTCTTGACGGCGAGGTGAACGGAAGACCGGCGCTTCACGCCGCGATGAATCCGACCCTCTGGAGCAAGGTCTTTTCCGCCGCCTTCGAGGATCTCAAGAAAAAGGCCAGCAGGAAAAAGAGAGGGCTCAAAATCGACCCTTATGCAATAGAGGATGACGGAGAGTTCTTCGCCGTCTGCACCGAGTATTTTTTCGAGCAGCCCGACATTCTGAAGGCCGAATACCCCGAGGTCTACGACCAGTTGCGTCAGTACTATCGCCAGGATCCAATTGCCCGCATGAGGGTGTCCGGTGCCGGCTGAGCCTCACTCTTTCTGCCACGTCTCGGGGAGCGTCTCCGTCATGAGCCTCAAAGCGCGCGCGAGAACCTCCGCCTCCTCCTGATCCAGCGGTTGCAGCAGCCGCCTCACCGTTGCGCTTCTGGCGCGCACCGCTTTCTCCAAGGTAGCTTTTCCCACCGCGGTGATGCTCACCGCGGTCGATCGCCGGTCGGTTTGCGATGGCGAGCGCGCGACGAGGCCGCGGGACGCCAATTGGTCAATCAGCTTCGTTACCGCCGCCGGCGTGACGCCAAGCGCGGCGGCCAGATCGCTTGCCCTCTCATTTTGGCGACAGAGACGCTTCAGGACCTGCATCTGGGTGAGGCTCAACCCCGCGAAGCCCTTTTCGCGGAGTGCCTGGGTGGCCACGCGTGCAAACTGCATGATGAGTTGATCGAGCTCCTGGAGATCACGCTCGGCCGCCATGGTCCTTCCTATCCGGGCTCCTTGTAGAATTCATCCCGTTTCAGCGGAATCTCCTTCAAAAACAACGTGGTTACGAAGGTGAGCCCGGCGAATATGAGACCGAAAAGAAACAATCGCTGGACACCCTTCGCAAGAGAGCTTTTCACCGCGTCAATGAACTGCGTGTAAAGATTCTGACCGATTTGCCCGTATTTCGAGAACATCTGGTGCAAGGCCGTTTGCGCTTTCGACTCGATCAGCGCCTGCGGATTGGAAAGCACCCCCTTGATGCTGTCGGGCATCGTGCTCATCGCCGAAACCAATTGAGGCGGCAGGGATTTTTGCAGGCTAGAGCTGAACGTGTTGGAAAGAATCGTTCCGAATATCGGGGCGGCGATGATACCGCCCAATGAGTTCACGAACTGCTGGGTCGAGTTCACGACGCCCATCTGGGAATACGGGAACGCGTTCTGGATGACGACATTCGCCAACGGCATGACCACACCCATTGCCAGGCCGACGATGAGCATGTTCCGCACGACGCCCAGCCACGTCGTGCTCACGTCCATGCGGCCGAGAAAGAATATCCCCACCAGCATGACGAGGGAGCCGAGTATTGCCTGGAGCTTATAGCGACCGAGGCGGCTCACCAAGATTCCTCCTACGGTGCTGCCGACAATGAAGCTCAGCATCATCGGCGTCAGCACCGCACCCGAGTTGGTCGCGGAGAGGCCGACAACCCCTTGAACGAAAATGGGCAGGAACATGAGGCCTGAATACATTCCCACGGAAAGAAAAAAGCTCATGAGGACCGTGGTGGTAAAGAGTGGGTTTTTGAAAAGCTGGGGACTGAGGATTGGCTCGGCGGCGCGTCGCTCCACCAAGACGAACAGCACGATGATGAGCACACCGGCACCAAAAAGCCCGAGGGTAGTGGCCGAACCCCATGCATATTTGCTGCCGGCCCATGTGAAAGCGAGAAGAATAGGAATGAGGCCGGCCATGAGGGTGGCGCTTCCAAACCAGTCCACACGGTGTCGGGTGGCAGTCCTCACGTTCGGCAAGGCGAATGCCACTGCAATGAATGCCAGGAGGGCCACGGGAAGGTTGATATAGAATATCCAGCGCCAGCCGAGTGAATCGGTAAGCCAGCCGCCGAAGTATGGCCCGATGATGGCGGAAACGCCGAACACCGCATTCAGGAGGCCGATCCAGTTTCCTCGCTCCTTGGGATTGAAAATGTCGCCAATGGTCGCGCGGGGCATGCTCATCATGCCACCGCCCCCGATACCCTGGATGGCGCGTGCGGCGATGAGCCACTCCATGGAATGCGCTAACCCGGCAAGCGCCGAACCCACCATGAAGAGGCCGAGACCGAAGAGATAGAAGGGCTTGCGCCCGTAGATGTCGGAAAGTTTTCCGTACAGGGGAATGGTGATGGCCGACGTCATCATGTAGGCGGTAAATACCCACGCGTACGCGGCCAATCCGTTCAGCTCCCCGATGATGGTGGGCAGAGCGGTGGTCACCACGGTCTGGTCGAGGGAAGAGAAGAACATCGTCACCATCACCGCCGCGAGGGCGAGCCACCGTCGATTGCCGGTGATCTGATTTGTCGATTGAAAAAGCACTGTGTGCACGCTCCTTGCTTTTAGTTAACCAGGTAAATTATATACCAAGTTAAATTAAACGTCAAGAGCGCGAGGCATTTCTCACTTGTCGATCACGTTCCAGTCGATGGAGTAGCCGACATCGGCCGCCGCCTGCTGCATATCCGCATCGGTATGATAGAGGAGCGGCGCGTCGGCCAACTGAGGCGAACCGACGGCAGCCTGAATCCGAACGGCCTTGTGGTGGCTTGCCGCGATCTCCTTCAGCGAGCTGCCGTCAGTGTCCAGCACCTGGACGTCGCCGTTGCAGGCGCAGACGTACGTGCTGGTCGGGCTTTCCACCTTGATAAAAAAGCTCGTGCCGCGAACTCCGGCAACCGCGCTGGGAGTGCGAACGCGAAAGCCCTCACCATTGGCGCCGGCTATGAGGTTCTTCAAGACCAGGGTGAGAGCCCCTGCCCGAAGCTCGCTTCCGGTTTGCAAGTTCGAGGGATTGAAAACGAGCACCGTATTCTCCGCGAGCTTTATGACGTTTCGGGTGCTGAATTCGATCTCGGCAAGCGACCGCGCCGCTGTCGCCACCAACGCGCCCGCGGGCACCGTGTCACCCACCTGCGCGTCAGCCCCGTCGATGGTGACATCCCCTTCTATATACGTGATCGTCGGAATGGAAGAGCGGGACTGCACGGCCTGGCCAAAACTGATAGCGCCGACCGCGAGAAACACAGAGATGAGAACCACGACATGCCGCATTCCTTGCCCCCCCCTTCTCCCGATACCTGCCAAATTTCGGCGCGACAAGCCCGCCACACCGGCAAGTGTATGCAGCCCAAACCTGCATGTAAAGGGGCGTGTTAACTACGACTTGACCGTTCGCCGCGTGCATGTCACCGTGCCTGAAAAGGAGGACGGAGAACCATGGGCGACAGTGCGAAGAAGGGAGGAGCGGCGATACATATAAGCGCACGCGCCTTTATCACGACAGTCTCCATCATTCTTGCCTTGATGGTCGGATCCGGCATCCTCACCTACGTCATCCCGTCAGGCAGCTATACGCACGTCGTCCAAGCCGGGGTGGATCGGGTGGTTCCCGGTACATTCGCGTACGCGCCGCGGCCACATTACCCCGCATGGCGCTGGCTGACGGCCCCCGTGGAAGTCCTTTGGTCACCGGGCAACCTGCAGGTCATCACCATCATCATTCTTCTCGTCCTCATCGGAGGGTCATTTACCGTGTTGGACAAGGGCGGGATTCTGAAAGTCGCCCTTTCCATGGTGGTGGCACGATTCAAGAAGAACAAATACTTCCTCATGGCGGCAATCATCTTTTTCTTCATGATCGCCTCGTCGGTGCTCGGTATCTACGAGGAGGCGGCGCCGCTTGTCGTTTTCATTGTTCCCCTCGCCCTCTATCTCGGTTGGGATAGCCTCACGGGTCTGGGAATGAGTCTTCTCTCGCTCGGCTTCGGATTTGCCGCGGCCACCATGGATCCCTTCATGGTGACAATCGCGCAGTCCCTCGCTGGTCTTCCACTCTACTCGGGACTCTGGCTGAGGGCGATCTTCTTCGTCACGATGTACGCTCTCGTGTTCCTTTTCGTGCGTCGACATGCACGGCGGGTTGAAAGCGATCCGACTCGATCTATCGTGCACGAGGAAGATCTTCGTCTTCGCGCCTCCATCGATGTAGCCGGGGCCGTGGCAAGCGAAGCCGACGCCTCACAGCCGCGGATGCGCGCGGCGGTCAAATGGCTCGGCCTGTGGTTTCTTGCCGCCATTGCCTTCATCCTCGCCGCTACCCGCATCAAGGCTATTTCATCGTACGCTTTTCCCATCATGGGGCTCTTTTTCGTTATTGCGTGCAATGGCGCCGCTCTCGTAGCCGGTGAAAAGGGCAAGACTCTCGGCAAGTGCTTCCTGCTGGGAATGAGATCGATCATTCCGGCCATCGTCATGATCCTCATGGCCATGAGCGTGAAGCTCATCATCACCAAAGGCGGCATACTCGATACGATACTCTTTGCGGCGGCCAGCAAGATCGGAGGCGTCGGCCCTTATGCGGCCGTAGGATTCGTCTATCTGATCACCCTGATCTTCGAGTTCTTCATTCCCTCTGCCTCCGCTAAGGCTTTCCTCATCATTCCGATCCTCGCGCCGCTTGCCGACCTCGTCGGCCTTACACGCCAGACGGTGGTGTTTGCCTTCGACAACGGCGATGGCTTTGCAAACATCCTCTACCCGACGAATCCGTTCCTGATGATTTGCCTCGGGCTCACGGTGGTGAGCTGGCCGAAGTGGGCGCGCTGGACGCTCCCGATCCAGGCGATTACCGTCCTGGTATGCTTCGCGTTCATGGCCCTCGCGGTCGCGATCAAATTCGGGCCGTTCTAGGAGGACGAGAGATATGAAAGATACCAAACCAATTCGAGATGCTTTCGAAAAGGGCTCGGGAGTCCTGCGTATGGTACCCAACTTTGTCCCGCGAAGATTCAGTCAGGCGGGCAGAAGGCTCCGGCTGCATCCCGATGACTACTATGCACTCGGGACCGCTCGCGGCGCGATAAAAGAACGCTGGTTTTCATCCGTGGTCGCGGCTTTGAATGGTCCGCTTGCCCCTGAGGATGAGGGGTTGAGCTACGTGGCGCCGACCGATCGAGTAGAGGACAAGTTCCTTTTCAAGGATGCCGTGGCCGAGCTGGGCCGGGACTTGATCGGCCAGGTTCTGTTGGATACGTATGGGACCTGGCCCATGTACTCCAAGTTTTTCGACTATCAGGTGCCGCTCTTTCACCATCTCCATCTGGACGATGCGGCCGCGGCGCGCGTTGGCCGCAAATCGAAGCCGGAAGCGTATTACTTCCCGCCCCAGCTCAATAACCATATGGGCACCTTCCCCGTGACATACTTCGGCTTCGACGCCGGAGTGACACGGGAGCAGGTACGCCAGCGACTCCTTGGTTACGAGACGGGTGACACCCGGATCACCGAGCTTTCGCGCGCCTACAGGATCGAGCTCGGAACCGGTTGGTACACTTCCCCGGGTGTGGTGCACGCACCCGGCTCGGTCCTCACGTACGAGCCGCAGTGGAACTCGGACGTGAACTCGGTGCAGGAGAATATCACTTCCGGTGAGGTGTATCCGCGCGACTTTCTGGTAGAAAACGTTCCGGAGGATCGCAAGCAGGACATAGATTACATCATGAGCCTGATGGACTGGGAAAAGAACGTCGACCCTCATTATCGGGAACACTACTTCCGCCCCCCCGTTGCATGCCCGGCGCACGACGACGGCTACTCCGAAAAATGGGTGGTTTATGCGAATCCGTACATGGCGGCAAAAGAGCTGACGATCCTGCCCCGAAGATCGGTGACGGTAACGGACGCGGCCGCCTACGGATGTATCATCGTGCAAGGCTTCGGCCGATTCGACTCCTTCAAAGCGGAGGCGGCCGGCATGTTGCGTTTCGGTCAGCTTTCCGGCGACGAATATTTCGTGGGGGCGGCCGCTGCGCGCAAAGGCATGACCATCACCAACGAAAGCGCGTGGGAGCCCATGGTCATGCTGAAGCATTTCGGGCCCGACAATCCCGACACGCCCAAGTCCAAAGAGGCGTGAAGCCGCCGAACTGAACTCCCCGAGGCTTCCAGCGCCCCGGGGAGGGACGATCCATGTTGCTTTCTTTCGCGGCCCTGATGTGATACTATGTTTTCACACTCACAGGAGGCCTGGAATGATCAACTATCGCCCTTTGGGGAGAACCGGTGCAACCGTCTCCTCTCTCGGGTTTGGATGTATGCGCTTTCCCATGAAAGACCCTTCAAGCGTTGACAGGGACAAAGCCATTCCCATGCTCCACAAAGCATACGAGTTGGGAGTGAACTACTTCGACACGGGGAAATGGTATTGCGCGCAGGACTCCGAAAGGGCCCTTGGGGAAGCCCTCAAGGGCATGAGGCGCGACAAGGTATTCGTCTCCACGAAATATGCTTTGGAGAATCCTACCGCTGATGATTTGCGAGAGAAGTTCGAAACGAGCCTTCGATTGCTGGATCTCCAATACGTGGATTTCTACCATCTCTGGGGAATCTCTTTGGATGCCTTCCGAACAAAGATCGATATTCCCGGGGGCCCGCTCAAAGCATTCTTGAAGCTCAAGGAAGAGGGGCTCGTGCGGCATCTTGCCTTCTCTTTCCATTCCGACCCGGCGGATATCCCGCCACTCGTGGACACGGGCATCTTCGAGAGCATGCTCTGCCAGTACAATCTCCTCGACCGCCGCAACGAGAAAGGCATTGCCTATGCCGCGTCCAAAGGACTGGGCGTGGTCATCATGGGCCCCGTCGGCGGCGGCAGACTCGGCACTCCGAGCGAGGTGGTTTCACGCATGATGCAGGGCAACGAAGCGATTCGAACGCCCGACCTCGCCCTGCGATTCGTGCTTTCCAACCCCGGCGTCACTATCGCCTTGAGCGGCATGTCGACCATGGAGCAGGTCGTGGAGAACGTCGCAACCGTTTCACGCTCGTCGTGGTTGAGCGACAACGAGAATGTCCGTATCCGCGAAACGGCGGAGGCGAACCAGAAGTTCATGGACCTGTATTGCACGGGATGCGCGTATTGCATGCCTTGCCCCAACGAAGTGAATATTCCGAAGATTTTCGAGGCCATGAATCTCAAGAAGGTATGGGGCTTGGAAGAGCCGGCCCGCAAGATGTACGGGGAGATCGGCACCACCCCTTGGGTGAAGGGAAAGCGCGCCGATGCGTGCGTGGAATGCGGCCAGTGCGAGGAAAAGTGTCCTCAGAAGATACCCATCATGGCGCAGCTCAAGGAATCACGTCGGGCGCTGGAAGCTGCCGCCTCGGCATAATACGGCGGCGCCTCACACGGCGGTGCGCGGCCGCGCCCCTATTTCCAGGCGCCGCCGCGCGCCGCCCTCTTCAGGTACCTGCCCCGTCCCGCCTTGCCGAGGAACTTCTCTCCGTCCACAATCACTTCGCCGCGCGAGAGGACCATACGGGCATTGCCGCGCACCGTGAATCCCTCGAACATCGAATAATCGACATTCATGTGATGAGTCTTTGCGCTGATGAGGTGCTCCGCTGCCGGGTCCCACAAGACTATGTCGGCGTCGCTGCCGGGGGCGAGCTCCCCTTTTCGGGGATACATGCCGAAGATGCGCGCCGGGGTTGTGGAGGTAAGCTCGACGAATCGGTTGAGGGTGATCTTTCCGGCATTCACGCCATGGTGGTGTATCAGCTGCAATCTGTTTTCGATGCCGGGGCCGCCGTTGGGGATCTTCGTGAAATCGTCCTTGCCGAGGATCTTCTGGTCCTTGAAGCAGAACGGGCAGTGGTCAGTGGAGACAACTTGGAGATGGTCCTTGGCGAGACCCTCCCAGAGTTTTGGCTGATGCTCCTTCGGCCGGAGCGGCGGGGTGAAGACATACTTTGCCCCTTCGAAGTTCGGGCGCTTCAGCTCGTCTATCGACAGGAGGAGGTACTGTGGGCACGTTTCGGCAAACGCGGGAACTCCCCGGTCCCGTGCCTCCCGGACCTCGTTCAGCGCGTCCTCCGACGACAGATGCACGATGTAGACGGGAACGCCGGCAATTTCCGCCAGCGCAATGGCGCGATGGACTGCTTCCGCCTCGGCGCGCGGAGGGCGTGTGAGGGCATGATAGATTGGTGCCGTTTTTCCCTCCGCGAGGGCGCGTGCGACGATCACGTCGATGACGCTCCCGTTCTCCGCGTGCATGCAGACCAGTGCCCCGTTCTTGGAGGTCTGGGAAAGAGCTTTGAAAATCGTAGCATCGTCCACCATGAAGGCGTTGGGATATGCCATGAACAACTTGAAGCTCGCCACTCCTTCGCGAACCATGTCATCCATGTCCTCCAGGCCGGCAACGCCGAGGTCAGTAATGATCATATGGAGCCCATAGTCGATGACGGCGCGCCCTTCAGCCTTCTTCCACCACGTGTCGAGCGCGTCACGCATGCGCGTGCCGCGGCCTTGGATGGCGAAATCGACGATAGTCGTGGTTCCGCCGAACGCGGCTGCCTTCGTGCCCGTGGCAAAATCATCCGATGAGTGGGTCCCGCCGAACGGCATATCCAGATGCGTGTGAGCGTCGATCCCCCCGGGCATGACACACAGACCCGACGCATCGATCACCTTTTCGGCCGCCGTGGCAGGAATCCCCGGCCTGATCTCTCTGATGTGCTCTCCCTCGATCAGGAGGTCGGCGAGCTTTGTCTCACCGGCAGTGACAATCGTTCCTCCCCGTATCAGTGTCGTTCCCATGCTCGTCTCCTATGCTTCGGGCTTGCTGTAGACGCGCCCCGATGTACGCTGCTCCCAACTTTCCTTCGGCTTTCCCGTTGCCACCGATACCATGGTTATGCAGCTTTCCACGGGACAGACGAGCGAGCAGAGATTGCACCCCACGCACTCTTCCTCATCCACGTGAGGTGTCCGGATCGCTGACGCTTGCCCGGCCGTGGTGCCGCCGTGGCCGGTATCCAGCTTGGCGATGGGCGTGACGGCAATGCGGGCCCGACTGTGCGCTTCCCGCGCCGCGGGAGGCTCCTTGCTGCCCTCGTGATGGATGCACTGGTGGGCGCCATCCCAGCAGGCGATGTAGCACAGATCGCATCCGATACATTTTGACGGGTCAATTTTCGCCACGATCTTGTAATTGAGATCCAAATGCTTCCATTCAGTTACGCGCGGAAGCGACAGACCGCGAAAATCTTCTATAGATTTGTACCCTTTTTCATCCATCCAGACCGACATCCCGTCAATCATGTCCTCCACGATGCGATAGCCATAGTGCATGACGGCGGTACATACCTGCACGGTACCCGCACCCAGGAGCATGAACTCGGCCGCCTCGCGCCACGTCGCAATGCCGCCGATACCCGAGATGGGCAGCCCGACTTCCGGGTCCGACGCGATCTGTTGGACCAAATGGAGCGCGATGGGCTTCACGGCCGGGCCGCAATAGCCGCCATGTGCCGATAGCCTCCCGACGTCGGGGCGAGGCGTCAGCGAGTCCAGGTCGATTCCGGTTATCGAGTTGATGGTGTTGATCGCTGAAAGGGCATCGGCACCGCCGCGCTTGGCCGCGCGCGCCACGAGACGGATATCCGTGACATTGGGGGTAAGCTTCACCATGACCGGTGTGCGAGCCGCTTCTTTGGCCCACTCGGTGATCATGCACGAGTATTCGGGGACCTGCCCTACGGCGGCGCCCATGCCCCGCTCGCTCATGCCATGCGGGCATCCGAAGTTCAGCTCCAGTCCGTCCGCGCCGGCGTCCTCGGCCCGCTTCACGATTTCATGCCACGCCTCGCGCTTGGATTCCACCATGAGGGAGGCAATCACCGTATGCTTCGGGTAGCGCTTCTTCACCTCAGCCATCTCGCGCAGATTGTCTTTCACCGGACGATCCGAGATCAGCTCGATGTTGTTCAGCCCCATCATGCGCTGCCCGTTCCAATCAACGGAGGAGTACCGCGATGCCGTGTTGACCACAGGCTCGCCGATGGTCTTCCACACGGCCCCACCCCAACCGGCGTCGAAGGCGCGCTGGATCTGCTCGCCCGTGTTGGTGGGAGGAGCGGAGGCCAGCCAGAACGGGTTGGGGGTGGTGATGCCCATGAATCGCGTGGATAGATCAGCCATTACGCGCCTCCTCGAGGGATCGCGCCATCGCATACGCCGCGCGTTTACCGTCCGCCACGGCGTCGACGACCTCCCGTCCTCCATTGACGCAATCACCGCCGGCGTAGAATCGGGGATTCGTGGTTCGACCCGTCTGGCGATCCACTACTACGCCGCCGGCGGAGAGCTCGATTCCGCGCGTCTGGGCCAGCAGTTTGAAAACGCGGGTCTGGCCGAGTGCGGGAATGACCATGTCGCAGGCAAAGACAGATTCGCTTCCGGGAACAGCAATGACGCTTCGTTTTCCGCCGGCGTCCGGAGAGCCGACCTTCGCCTGAGCGAGCCTCACCCCGGTCGCGCGTCCTTTGTGCGCAACGATTTCGAGCGGAAGAATGTTCCAGTGGAACTGCACACCTTCGCTCACGGCATGCTCGTGCTCGAAGCCGAAGGCAGGCATTTCCTTTTCCGTGCGACGATAGAAAATGTGGACTTCCTCGGCACCAAGACGCCGCGCGGCGTTTGCAGCGTCTATGGCCGTATTTCCACCGCCAATGACCGCCACGCGGCGGCCGACGAACACATCGTGCTGTGTCTTGTACCGTTCGATGAAATGAAGCGCATCCACGACCCCTTGGGCATCCTCTCCGCTGATACCCAGCCGCTGCATCTCACCGAGCCCGAGCCCCAAGAAGAGCAGAGAGAACTCGCCCTCGAGGGCTTCCAAGGTGACATCGCTGCCCACCGAGGACCTGCGGAACTCCACGCCCATGGAACGGATCATCTCCACCTCTCGCTGACTGTCGGAGGACCGCAGCTTGTACTCGGCCACCCCGTACGTGGCGAGACCTCCGGGAAGCCGACGATCGTCGAATACGGTTACCGCGTACCCTCTGCGCCGGAGCTCGGCGGCACAGGCAAGCGAAGCAGGCCCTCCGCCGATGCAGGCGATTTTCTCCGACTGGCTCAGGGGAGTCGGGACGGGGTATGTCCCGCGACTGTAATATTCGTCCATGGCGAAGCGCTGAAGCCGTCCGATCTCGATGGGTTTCTTGTTGTAACGATGCATGACACAGGAGCCCTCGCAGAGAACCTCCACGGGGCAGGCGCGCGCACAGCTCATGCCAAGCACGTTCGCCTCGAGGATCGCACGGGCGGAGCCGCTCGTATTCCCACTTGCGATCTTTTTGATGAAACGCGGCACGTCGATGTGCGTAGGGCAGGCGGCAGTGCACGGTGCGTCGAAGCAGTTCAAACACCTGTTCGCTTCTGTGACGGCGGATTGACGATCGAGGGAGGGATGAAGGTCGGGAAATCTCGTGAGATTGAGGGGCGGCGGCAGCTCGGATGCGCTCATCGTAGTGGACCCTCCATCCAGCAATAATACTCACGCGACTTCGAGCGGGGAAAGCGAGCGGAACGAGCCATTCACGGCGTCAACTTCCCTTCACGAGCGTGTCGGTGTACTGGAGGCCCAGCTCGATCACCGCGAGCATCTCGTCTATCTGCTGTCGGGTGATGATGATGGGGGGTGAGATGAAGATGTAGTCCCAATTGCAATACAAATACAGCCCGTTGTCCATGAATATCTTTCCCAACGCGACCGAGACATTGCGGATCGAGTCGTTGAATCCGGCAAGCGGAGTTTTGCTCTTCTTGTCGGAAACGAGCTCGATGCACGCCCAAAGCCCCTTGCACCGCGTGTCTCCGACCGAGGGATGCTTCTCTTCAAGTTCCTTCAGCTTCTTTTCCAGATAGGCGCCGTTCACCGCGGACTGCTCGATAAGGTTCTCTTTTTTATAGACCTCGATATTCGCGATGCCGCACGCGCACGCCAGCGCGTGCCCCGTGTATGTCAGCCCGCTTACGAATTTGCGCTCCTGGAAGTAGTCCCAGATCTTCTTGCTCCAGATCGTGGCTCCGAGCTGGATGTAGCCCGAGGTGATTCCTTTTGCGGTCGTGAGGATGTCCGGGACGATGTCGTAATGCTCAGTGGCAAACCATTTCCCGGCCCTGCCCCACCCCGACATGACCTCATCGATGATGAGAAGAATCCCGTTCTCGTCGCAGAGCTGGCGCAACCCCTTCATGTAGCTCGTGGTCGGAGGGATGATCCCGTTGGTGCCCACGATGGGCTCGATCATGATAGCGGCGACCGACCGCGGGTTGTCGTACATAAGCTGCTCTTTCAAGACGGCAAGGGTCTTTTTGCCGCATTCCTCTTCGTCCGTGGAGCCAAATGGACACCTATACGGATAGGGCCCGAAGAAATGCACGACCCCGGAGATGCCTGGCTCGGCGGGCCAGCGACGTGGGTCGCCCGTTGCCGTTATGGCACCCGCGGTGGCGCCGTGATAGCTCTTCCAGGCCGCGTATATCTTTTGTCGGCCGGTGAACCAACGGGCCGACTTCATGGCGTTCTCATTCGCCTCGGCGCCCCCGTTGGTGAACATCACATAGTCCAGGTCGCCGGGCGTGACCTCCGCTACCATGGATGCCAGACGAGCCTTGGGCTCCGTAGCGAAGCCGGGTGACACGAAGCACAGCTTCTCCATCTGCGCCTTCATGGCATCCAGGACATAGCGGTTGCCGTGACCGAGGTTTATGTTCAGCAGGCCCGCGCAACCGTCGACGATCCGCCGGCCGTCATTGTCGTACATGTAGATGCCCTCGGCATGGTCGATCACCGTCGGCAACCAGCCGCCCTGTTGTTTCCAACTGTAGATGACGTGCTGGCGATCCAGCTTCTGCAAATCCTCGGTGTTCATTTCTCCTCCTGAACGTTTCGTAGCGAAAAAACGTACGTCGCCCAGAACGCCACGATCTCGGCATCCCTCCCGGCGTCTCGGACTAGAGCTGCGCGAGGGCCCACGGAATCGTTTTGTCGGCGAGCTTCGCCAGAGCGGTCACGCTCGACTCCAGGTCCGACTCCTTCGTGTCTTCGATCTTATTGTGGCTGATGCCCCGCAGACTCTGGACGAAGAGCATCTGCGTCGGAATGCCCGCTCGGCATACCTCGGCCGCATCGTGCAGCGGTCCGGAGGGAAGGCGGTGTGATTTCCCGACGGTTTCCCTGATTGCCTGCTCGCAAAGATCAGTGAGCGCGGGATGGAAAAGGATTGGCTCGATCCGCCAGAGATCTGCGAACGAAACCGCGATATTTCCGTCCTTGGCAAAGCGCTCGGCTGCCGCCCGGGCCTCATGCCACATGGCAGCGAGCTCGGCGGCGTCGAGGTGCCGCTGGTCCAGCGTAATGACGCATTCCTCAACGACCGAGGTCACGATGCCCGGTTTCGTCGTGCAGCTTCCGATCGTGCAAACGCCTTTGTGGCGTTCCGCGATTGTGTAGATTTCCTGGGCCATCTTGCCGGCGGCGAGAAACGCGTCCTTTCGTGCATTCATCGGCGTGGATCCCGAATGCGCCGCTTGGCCCTTGAAGGTGACGAGATCTCTTTCCACCCCTACGGTGCCAAGAACCGCTCCGAGGGGAAGACCGAGGGCTTCCAGGACCGGTCCCTGCTCGATGTGCAGCTCCAGATAGGCAAGAATCCCTTTTTGTTCCGCGGTAGCTTGCGTCGCCTTGAAGACGTCAATGCCGTAGGCTCTTGCCGCATCCGCGTAGGAGATTCCCTCCTTATCCACGAGCCGCGCGATCTCTTCCGGCTTCAAATGGCCCGAAAATGCGCTCGACCCGAATAGGCTGCGACCGAAGCGAGCCCCCTCCTCGTCGCACCAGCTCACGAGCTTCACCGTCACGGGGGGAATACCCCGTTCCTTGATCGATCTCAGCACTTCGAGACCGGCAATGACGTTCCAGCACCCGTCCAACCAGCCGCCGTTCGGTACGCTGTCCAGATGACCACCGATCACGATGGACTCGGGACGCACGCCGGCGACTTCCGCCCAGATGTTACCGGCGCAGTCCATGCGCACGGGAATGGACAGCTTTGCCAGCTCCGCCTTGAAGAAATCGACGGCCGTCTTCCAACCCGGGGTGAAAATCACGCGCTGATTTCCATTCGCGTCACTGGTGCGGTCCCGCAGGGCTTTCATCATCGCCACCGCCCGTTTCGGGTCAAGAATAGACATAACCGCAATCCTCCTGTACCGAATTTAGCATTACCCTTGCCAAGCCGCCACCGACTTTCCGAAGTCGGCAAAAGTACGATGACAAGATACACAAGAAAGTCCTCCACCGCGAAAGTCAAACACATGCACGCCCTACGGTCGCGGGCGGGGTTGGAATCAGTGTGTTGTCCCTGACGGCTGCAGGAGTGTACTATTGATCAAGTGCTCATCACCCCTACCTGAATCTTCTGACGCAGAAAGGTCGCCATGACACGAGATATCTCCCTTGAGCTCCTTATTGAAGGAAGAACGATTTTTTCCAGCACCGGCAAATGGCTTCACCCCTTGTTCGAATTGGAGAGCTTCCTGTCCACTCGCGCTATGGACGTAGCGGGAAGGACCATACGTGACAAAGTAGTAGGTCGCGGCTCGGCCTTTCTCATTGTCCGGTTGGGGATTCGGACGGTCCACGCGGGGATCTTGAGCCGCCTGGGAAAAGACGTCCTGGACCGCGCGGGTGCAACCTGCACGTGGGACAAGCTCGTGGACGAAATAGAGTGCGCGACGGAAGGTCTGTTGCGAAATGTCACGGAAAGCGATCA